>Ga0206128_1000296_pt1 | contig 59387 bp, 69 predicted proteins | sample Helgoland_Spring_7_FD_148601 | JGI IMG/M metagenome (GOLD analysis project Ga0206128, IMG submission 148601) | Pelagic subsurface seawater microbial communities from Kabeltonne, Helgoland, North Sea - Helgoland_Spring_Bloom_20160426_1 | ecosystem: Environmental > Aquatic > Marine > Epipelagic ... | reverse complement strand
TTTTTTAATAGTCTGGGAATGTACCCGTTAGGTCCACTCGTAAACATGGTCGCAGGCGTTCTTTGGCTAGTAGTCGCTATTGCTTGGAATGATCGAGCGTTAATTGTAACAAACTTTACTATCACCTTCGTTTGTGTGATAGGACTTTTACTAAACTTTGGAGTAATATGATGGAAGAATCAGATTTAGATGTAGCGCAAGTTGAACTCTCTCATGCTGAAGGCAAGATGATTATCGGAGTATCGCTATTCTGTATTGCTGTTGTTGGCGGCTTTTCTTATGCAGTACTAGCATCGATGGGGTTCATGTAATGAGCGATACAAAAGAAGTGTTAATCGAAGTTTCACCTATTCCCGAAACTGAGGAAGAAGTGTTAATCGAAGTTTCACCTATTCCCGAAACTGAGGAACAGAGAAAAGCCCGAGAACTTGCCGAAATCAAGACCGAGTTCGGAATTCTAGTAGAAGAAGCTTGACAAACAGGGGCTTATTTGCTATAATAGATAGATAAACTGTTATTTCAAGGTGTTTTTATGTATCTCAATCTCGGCAACTCCCTTAACTACACTACCAATGGTCGCAAGCGCAAGAAGCTACCAGCAAAGAAAGCGCATAAAAGAAAGTTCGAGACATATGTGCCTAAGCAAACGGCATATGTAAGAGAGACTCCCAACTACCCCAGTGTGACTACAGCAGCCTCTGCTGAGTCATGTTCTAAGCCTACTCGTGTGTCATACACTGGTACACTTGTCAAAGGAATAGCAACTATGCACAAGTCTAATGCAGTGCCTATCATCAATGACCAAGAAGCAACCGATATTGCAAATATGAGGCGTGGTTAGTGAAAATAGATTTTGATTTAGTGTCTAGATGGATGTATGAGATACGAGAAAATCCGAGAATGTTGGATTGTTTTTGGCCTAGTCAAATTGCAAGCAAAAAGTGGCTGATAGAAAATCTCGAGGAAGAGTCATACTGGCGTGGACATATGGGAGACATTGTAATCTTTGGCGGCTGGTATGGCGTACTTGCCCAAATGTTACATCAAAAATATCCTGGTAACTATATAAGTGTAGATGCTGATCCGTCTTGTGAAGAAGTGTTCAATAGAATAAACACAAATTCACAGATAAAGTTTAAAAATGTTTGCATGTCCGATTATGATTACAGTGATTGTCTCTTTTTAGATATGGTAATCAATACAAGCAGTGAACATGTCAGTCAAGAAGTCTATGCACAGTGGTGGGGTAACATTCCTAGGGGTACTAAATATATTGTACAGGGCAATAACTTTTTTGAGACAGATGAGCATGTGAGATGCACTGATACCCTTGAAGAATTTGTTACTATTAACTATCTAGAAAGCGCAAAGATAAAAAAGACTCTTAACTGCGGCATGAGACCAGACGGTTCTCCTTTCTATCGTTTCATGGCAATAGGTATTAAATAATTATGAATGACAAAAACAATTTAATACCTCTAACTAATTTAGATGAAGATATTAGAGGCGATCAGGTAATAGCTACACTCGATGGGGCATATAAGAGTGTCTATTTTGATAATACTAAAGATATGTTAGAGGGGCTAAATGAAGTTAGTCCTTCATTCTGTTTAGCTAAGTGGTTCAATGTTAGTATTCACATACCTACAGGAAGAACTCATAGCTGTTATCACCCTCCTACTCACAAAGTTCCTTTAGAAGAATTAAAAGAAAATCCTGGTGCCTTGCATAATACAAAATATAAAAAAGAACAGAGAAAAAAAATGTTATTGGGTGAGAGACCTGACGAATGTTCCTTTTGTTGGCAACTCGAAGATGCTGGCAACATGTCAGATAGGGCGTACAGAAGTTTTGATGTGAATGCAGAGGGAGTAATAGAAGAAGCCCTTTCACACGGTGTATCTGGAAATCCTTCTCCCAAATATCTTGAAGTCAATTTTAGTCAAGCATGTAATCTAAAGTGTGCGTATTGTTCTCCCCACTTGTCCACAGAATGGCATAAAGAAGTCAAGCAACACGGAGCATATATTTTAACTGATAGGTCACATAATGATCCTTCTTTTCTGATGGGTGAAGGCGGGTGGGCCCCTGATAATTCGTTAGATAATCCCTATCTGTTAGCATTTTGGGATTGGTTCCCAACAGTTTATAGTGAGTTGCAAACATTTAGAATGACGGGCGGCGAGCCACTGATGGATAAGAATACATTCAAAATTTTTGATTATGTAAAAAAGAATCCGTCTGACAAGTTACATTTGAGTATTACAAGTAACTGCTGTCCGCCAAAGAATCAATGGCAAAAATTTATCACTGACCTCAAAGAAATTACTGATGTCAATGCCATAGATCATTTTATGTTATATTGTAGTTTAGATACTTGGGGCGAACAAGCAGAATACATTCGAACAGGAATGGACTTTGATGTGTTACATAAAAATGTTATTCAGTACTTAACAGAAAGCGAAAGACATTCACTAACATTTATTGTAACCTGCAATCTTTTATGTCTTCCTAGTTTTCCTAAACTATTTGAAAACATTCTAAAACTAAGACAGACATATAACACAGATCGACAGTTAGTATGGTTTGACACTCCTATGTTACACGATCCAAAGTGGATGAGTATGAAACTTGCATCAAAAGAGATGTTACATCCGCTACTAAATATAATAGAGTTTATGCAAGAAAATAAAGAGACCACTATAAATCGTTATAAGGGATTTAAAGACTACGAGATAGATAAGTTACAGCGACTATATGATTGGGCAGCAGAGCCTATGCAACCAGAAGAAGAAATTCTCCATAAGAAAAACTTCATTGCTCACTTTAGACAGCATGATGAAAGAAGAAATACCAATTTGAAAACAATGTTCCCAGAAATATTGCCATTTATAGAAGAATGTGAGGCCTTGATTGATGAGTAACGAAAACAGTTTATTAGAATATAGGAAAAGAGTAGTTGATGAAATCAGTCCATCATTCTGTGGAGCTAAATGGTTTAACGCTACAATTTGGCTAGGTCACGGTCAAACTGCTTCTTGTCACCATCCACCGTCACATGCAATTGATCTTGAAGAACTCAAGGACAATCCTTCGGCTATTCATAACACCAAGCACAAAAAAGAAATGCGTAAGATGATGCTCCATGGTGTTCGCCCCAACGAATGTGAATACTGTTGGAAAATTGAAGACATGGGCAAAGATCATATCTCTGACCGTGTGATGAAGTCTTTAACCTTTAAGGATGAAGAAAACTTTTCGACTGAAGAAATGGGCTGGGATGCTGATGTCAATCTAAAGACATTAGAGATAAGTTTCGACCGTACATGTAATTTTTCTTGTTCATACTGCAATCCTTCGTTCAGTTCGTCTTGGGTGAAAGATATTAAGAAAAACGGTCCTTATCAAAACATTACAAGTGACGGCAGAGACCATTATGTTTCTACGCACGAGTATTCAGCTAATGCTGCTGCTAAAGAAGAAGATAATCCATATATTCAAGCATTTTGGAAATGGTTCAATAGCGAGTTACAGTACGAGTTAAGAGAACTCAGAATTACTGGCGGAGAACCTTTGATGGCAGCTTCTGTATGGAAACTGTTTGATTGGTTCAGAGATAATCCTGAACGTGCAGAAACTTTAAAGTATGCAATTAATTCTAACTTAGTTCCGAAGAAAGAATTAATGGATAGATTAGTTGCCTCGTCTAAGAGTGTGCCTTTTCTTGACATATACACTAGCCAAGAAGCCACTGGAGCAATTGCTGAATACATTCGTGATGGTCTTGATTATGACCAATGGTTAGCAAATGTTGAACGACTAATTACTGAAGGCAAAGTAAATCAAATCGTTTGTATGTCTACTATTAATAGCTTATGTTTGCCTGGTCTAGTTGACTTCATGGAAACTGCTAGAAAAATTAAAAGAAAGTATGGTAGACAGTATCTTACTACTTCTTTGAATATGCTCAGATTCCCAAGTTTTCAGGCAGTAGCTATCTTGCCTCCTGAAATTAAAACTAAGTATAAGATAGAAATTGAAAACTGGTATAAAGAAATAGTGTCAGTTATGAAAATTGATTTAGACCCATTTGGTATTCAGTTGTATTCAGAATGGGAATTGTCTCAAATCGAAAGACTTATTGACTACTTAGATGTTATCAAAACTCCTCATTCGTTTACTGCAACTACTGACAAGTTATACAATGACTTCAGGCAGTTCTTTTTACAATATGACGAAAGAAGAGGTAAAAACTTTAGAGAAGTATTCCCGAAAGAGTATGTTGATTTTATAGACAGTATTCCAGATCCTACTCCTGATGAATCGAGAGCAAATTTAATTCCTTTGGTACATGTTCAAGATCCAGCTCCAGATCATATGACTGGCGGCGGCTATATAAGCGATGAGTTAAAAAATGGAAAGGAATGACCAGTTATTAAAATTTAAAGAAATAGTTCTTGATCCTATCAGCCCTTCTGTGTGTAGTGCTAAGTGGCTAGAGACTACGATGTGGTTATATGACGGAGTAACTGCGTCTTGTCATCATAACCCTTCTCACAAAATACAACTAGATCCAAATGATCCGTCGTCTTTGCATAATACTGCACAAAAAATAAATGAAAGAAAAGCTATGTTAGCAGGAGAAAAGCCTAGCGGATGTAGTTATTGTTGGAACACAGAAGATAATAATAGTATTAGTGATAGATACAGAAAGTCTCATGCACACAAAACTGCTATGCTTAAAATACCTATGGAATTAGAAAGTGATACTGAATTATCTACCGCCAGTAAAGCGTATCAGAAAAAAGTTTTCACCAGTGTAAATGATGCATCTCCTACACATCTTGAAATTGCTTTTAGCAGAGTGTGCAACTTAGGTTGTATGTATTGTGGTCCATATTTTAGTAATACATGGGCGAACGATATCAGGGTAAACGGTCCATATGAGATCCGAGATAAGAATCATTATGATACAAGATTCGAAGATTGGATGCCTGAAATTAAAGATGAAGAAGACAACCCCTATATAAAAGCATTTTTCCAATGGTGGCCAGAATTAAAAAAGACATTGATGAATTTGAGATTTACAGGCGGTGAACCTTTTTTACATGCAGCGATGTGGAAATTTTTAAAAGAAGCAGTATCTGATCCCATGTATAAGGGAGATATATTAATAAATTCTAATCTGATACACAATAGAAAATTATTAGAAAAGTTTATTGATATTGCAAATATACCAATTATAGGCAGTAAAAACAAATTACGAAAATTTCAAATTCATACTAGTTGTGAAAGTAGTTTAACTGATTCTGAATATATTCGTGATGGGTTTGATGGTAAGGTTTGGCTAGAAAATGTAAATACACTGTTGTCTTCGGTGCCCAATTTAAAAATAACAGTCACTACTGCAATAAATAATATTGCAATTTGGTCATACGATGATTATATTGATACTATAATTGACTTGAGGTTAAAATATGGCAGTCATCGAATCAATCTAAATTCTAACCGAGTATTTCATCCGGTCTATCAACAAATAGCAATGATTGATATCGAGCGGCGAATGAAACTGAAAGATATGCTTATTATTAGCAGAAAAAAATTAAAAGATTCTGGTGTCTCTAATAAATATGATTTCGATCAATTAGATTCTTTGATAAATTATACGGGAGAGCTACATACCTCTTCACATGACTCCGCTGAAGAGAAAGCGTTGATTAAATTTTTAGATGAATATAATATCAGAAGAAATAAAGACGAAACTACACTGTCCGCCGGATATCTAGATTGGATTTATGAACTAAGAGAAAGACATGATAAATAAGCCAGAAAATTTGTGTCTCATACCCTGGCTAGGATTTAGTAATAATCCTAATGGAGTTGCTCAGCCGTGTTGTATCTACAAAGGAAACATAAAAGACGAACTAGGTAATGATTTGTATGTACAAAAAACTGCTGTAAAAGATATTTTTGCTTCTGATTATATGCAAAATTTACGACAGGCATTTCGAGAAAATAAAAAACCTGTTGGTTGTGAAACTTGCTGGAAAGACGAAGCTAATGGGTATCGAAGCAAAAGAATGATATACAGTGAAAATGGTTTCTTTACAGATCCCAACTATGATGGACAGGTGGATTGGAAAGAAGAGCCAGAGTTCCCGCAAGAATATCAAATGATTATAAACAACAGTTGCAACTTGAAATGTAGATCATGTGGACCTAGCCACAGTTCGTTGTGGCAACAAGAAAATGTAAAGTTTGATGGTAATTCTGGTTTTGACATGCCATTCAAGCAAGCAGGTGATAAGCAAGGTGAATTGTGGAATACAAGACATGAATGGTATCCACATTTGCGGCACTTAGAAGTAGTAGGGGGAGAGCCAATGTTTATCAAGCAGTGGCATAAAGTATTTGATGAATTGATTGAATTGGGGCATTCAAAAAACATTACGCTTGACATGAGTTCTAATTGTACTATAATTATACCAGAACTGCTATTAAAATTAAAACGAAATTTTCGCCGAGTTGGTATAGGGTTGAGCGTTGATGGGACAGAAGATATTTATGAATACTTGAGGCATCCTGGTAAGTGGGATGAAGTATATTCTAATATGAAATTTTATAATGATTTTCATGTAGAGAATTGTACCGGAGATCATCAAGTTTTGCTGCATCCATATAATGACAACCTAAACATTCAAGTCACATATACTATTGGCTGGTTGAATGCGTTAGATTTGATCAAAATACACAAATTAGTAAAAAAAGAGTTTCCTAGATTTAAAAAAATATGGAATAATATAATACATTGGCCAGAATTTATGTCAATTAACAATGCGCCAGAAGAATTGAAAATTCTTATATCACACGAATGGGGCAGCTATGATTGGGGCGAATATGAAAATGATATTAATGCAATTGAAGATTTTATGTTTTCTACAGTAACTTCTCCAGAAGAATTTAAAAGACATTATGGTCAATTTGGCACAGTAGATACCAAAAGAAATGAAAATCTTTGGAATGTGATGCCAGAAAAATACAAGCCTCTGTTAGAAAAATATACTCACAATAGAGAAATAATCACTAACTATGAAAAATAAAATAAATTATACAGATAAAGAATGGGATGATATAAAAAATAACGGTGCATATTGTCCAGCACTGTTTAACTCCCTATATCTAAGTCCACAAAGTCAAATAACTAATTGTTGCGTGATGCAAGAGCATGATATGGATTCTGCACCAGTTGTTACTTCAGATCAAAAAGATATACCGGTAGTAGACCTATTAAATCAAGATTACTTCAGGAACGTAAGAAAAGATGCATTAAATGGCATAAAAAATGAGGCATGTAATCATTGTTGGAGATCACAAAAACATACACCGGAAAAAGAATATCGACAGACTTTTATTAAATTTTCTAAAAATTTAGACGAACAGATAAGAAATAGTGTTTATGAAGATTATACTATAGACTTTAATGTTGTCGAAATGGAACATATGGATGTTAGATTCAGCACACTCTGCAACTTATTATGTAGATCGTGTTCTAGTGTATTTAGTAGTTCTTGGTATAAAGAAGACTTGGAATATGATAAAATAACCAGATCCCACGAGAAAAATACAAAATGGAAACATGGACTAGCTTTCAAACCAGGCGCCGCCAGTCTTTCAGTCGAATCTATTATTCCACACTTAGACACAGTGAAAAGACTTTACTTTGCTGGCGGCGAGCCAGTTATGCTAACCGAACATTACGAAATCCTTCAATACCTAATAGACACTGGAAGAACAGATGTTAAGTTGTCCTACAATACTAACTTCAGTAAATTAATTTCCGGAAAAAAAGATATTATACCCTATTGGAAACAGTTTAAAAATATTACGATAGGTGCCAGCCTAGACGGGTCTCACGAGAAGGGTGAGTATATTAGGAAAGGCATTGTTTGGTCTGAAGTAGAAGAAAATATACAAAGATTGAAAAAAGAGTGTCCTCACATATATTTTTATGTGAGCCCCACCGTGAGTATACTAAACGCATATAATATTACGGAATTTCACAGGGAATGGTACGAAAAAGGATATATTAAGATAAACGATTTTAGACTAAATGTATTGTATGGTCCTGAAGCATATTGTTTAGCAAATTTACCCAGAAATCATAAAGATGCTTTAATAAAATTATATACAGAACACATCGAATGGATTTTTAAAACTTCACCAGAAACCAAGCTAATGAATTCTACTAGTCATGATATTATGACAGTATCTGACTATAATAGATTGATAAAATTTATTGACGAAACGCCAGCAAGTCCCGATTGGAAAGATAGTTGGTTTAAACATTTCTGGACAGATAAAAATAGAAAAGAAAACTTTTTTGAAATATTGCCCGAATACGAAGACTTGAAGCCCATGTTAATAGACAATTTAAAGGATAAACATTTTGACATCTCGAAAGAAATTCTTATAGAAGTGAAAAACATATATGAAAGCTAATCTAATATCAAAAGATTTTGCAGTGTGGGAAATAGAAGAATTCGATTTACCAGAAGTTTCTTTCGAAGACGGCGAAGTGTACGAACAAGGAGCTAATGATCCTCGATTAAGAAACACTGTACATATACCTGATGCTGATGAAAGTAATTCGTTTTATTCTGTGTGGAATAAACATACAGATTTACTAGAGAAACAAATAAAAAAAGATAGCATTAATAATTTAACTGTTTGGCAAATGTGGATCAATGAAGTAGAAAATTTTAAATGGGGCGACTCTGGTACAGTGAGAATCCTTTCAGACTCCCCAGGATTTAATATGCAATATCATGTTGATAACCGCTTAATTTTTGGAGTGCTTCTTATCAATCTTATTGACAACACCGATTCTACTGTATTTGAAAATGGATACGTGGCGCCTTCAAAAAAAGGCACAGGAATATTCATGATGAATAATAATGATTATCATAAAATAGATGTTACTTCAGATAGACTTATAGGATATCAAACATTAGCTGTAAATAAGTGCCTAGTATGAATATAGTAATAATAGGTCCTGGCAATGATGAGAACAGGTTTGGACGACAATTTGTAAATTTAGCAAAAAAAGATTTACATACGGTACACGAATTCTCATTTAGGACTATAAATGAATCGCCCCAAGAAATTGCTATTAGATTCAAAGAATTTATTTCAGAAATAGATACAATTAATGTCATGTTGTATAATGTTATGGCAGGGCATTATCCCGGTAACATATCAAATTTCGAACATACACATCCAGTTAATTTTGAAGAATGGAATGACACATTTATATGTAATGTTTCTTTGCCACATATGTTCTCTTTATCCTGCTTATCTAAAATGAATGAATCTTCTAGTATTATTTTTATGACTTCTACTGGATCTTATATGCCGCCCAAAGATTTAAATCTTTCGAAATATGCTGGCTATTTTGGATCTAAATCGGCACAAAATCATTTGATGTGGGCTTTATCGGATCACAACGACAAAAAAAGTACAGTGTGTTCTATTGCTCCTCATTTCCCGTATGAAGATAAGGTAATATCAAATAAAGTAATTTCGTCAACATATAATAAGATAATAAACATAACAAGTGCAGATAGTGGTAAAATATTTGCGTGTTGCCCACCCTTGGGCAATATTTTCGTAGAGGAATTAAGAAAATGACATTAGATAATGAAAGATTTTTTATTGAATTTTCAGATGGTGATAATCGATGGGATCCATTTGTTTTATATTTCAATGTAGCACAAAATAATATAACTGCATTTTGGAAAGAATGTTTTATTAAAAATTATATGGGATCAACAGAAGAAAATGATAATCCTCATTTACTAGACAAGCGATACATGCAAAGAGGATACACTGAAATATCTAGAAATATTGAAGTTGCATGTATAGAAATGAATTATGCCATTAACATCATCAACACAAATTTAAATCCGGTAGGATATCCATTCATCGACTTAGAATTTACTCCTGAAAAAGTGAAAAATAAAGATATATATCGTGACCTTATGAATCAAATACATCACCAGTTCGAACTTTTAATTGGACAGGTATGGAATTTGAGTGATTGGTATTTAGATGCTGATGAAAAAACTCGCTGGGCAATTCACCAAATAAACAATTATTGTCACGAAATAGAGTCGTATGTAGATGCTGAAAGTGATCTTGATGAAGGATTGGTTTATGGTCAAACCGGATTAAATTTTTGTTGCAACCAAAACCGAGATGGCATCAAACGACAAGGCTTTGAGTATTTTGATTTAAGAGAAGAACATCTTGGAGATTTTATGCCCCAAGATCATGGATGGGGAGTAATGATTCCATATTACAGCCAATTAGGCAAAACTCCTAGAGAAGCTTTTATGGACAACGATGAACATATTGATAAGAATAATATAACAGCTACTAGATATATGACAGGTGAAATAAACATTAGCTTGGCTGGTCCAGGTGTGGGACAAGGAATTATCACACCTGTACCTCTAGAAGGCGAGGAAATGATATTTAAAGAATGGCTAGAATCTAAAGGCTGGGATTATCATGATCCTTCTCTATGTATAGGCACGGCAATTATGGGACAGGTAGATTTTTCATTGTATCCAGGATCAACGTGGAAAGATTTAGACTCTCTAGTAAAAAGATGTGATAATATAACTGAAATCGGGTTTGTTGATGAAAATATGAATAAAGTATTAAGTCAAAGATACGATTATACCTGGCAAGAGCAATATCAAGCTGAATTAGATTACTTTGGTCTAACAAATCCTCACTCACCAGAATAACATTATGAAAGATACTTTTTGCGTATTGCCATATATACATGCAGTGTATAATCCATATGATTCTTCTAAAGAAGACTGTAGTGTACTTCCTTGTTGCAGATATGACTTTATGCATGAAACAGAGAATTCCGTTTCTCATGAGCCTATAAAAAATTCTGAAATATTTCAAAGATTGCAAACAGAGCTTAGTAGTGGAGTGCAGTCTAAAGGATGCTGGCGGTGCTGGAAAGATGAATCTATAGGCATCCGGAGTTATAGGCAAGCAAATAATGAAACTTTTTCTGATGTAATTGAATCGGGTGAATATGCTGAAAAACAATTAAGATTTTTAGAAATCGTTCCTAGTAATGCATGTAACTTAGCGTGTTTGTCTTGCAACTCTGTTCTTTCTAGCAAATGGGTTCCTATTGATAACTTCATAGCTTCTGACAAAAAGAAGAACACTATTGAATTCACAGATTGGCGAACTCTTGATTTGTCCGGATTAACATATCTAAAGTTGATGGGCGGCGAGCCAATGTTTCTCAAGGACAATTTAGCGTTGTTGCAGCATCTATCAGTCAATGGTATGCTGAAGAATATTGACTTGCTTGTCATCACTAATTTAATGAATCCGCTAACTGAGAAGTGGAAGGACTTGTTTTCAGAATGTAAATCAGTTATGATGTGTGTTAGTATAGATGCAATAGGGCCTCTTAATGAATATATTCGTGCAGATTCTAAATGGGACAGAGTGGAGAGCAACTTACAAGCTATGTTGGAGTTTTCAAAAAATATTGATATGCAAGTTTTTGTCAATACTGTTATTAGTATCTACAACGTAAACAAGTCCTTGGAAATTGAAAATTATTTTAAAGATATAAATGTACAAGCATCACAAGACCTTACTAGTTATCCTTTACATATTGATTCTAAGAGATTGCCTACTAAAATAAAAAAACAGCTTTTGGATTCGAACTGTCTTTCAAAAACAGTAATAGATAATTTAAATTTTGTTGATCAAAAAGATGGATTGATAGAAGAGTTTTTTCAGCATACTGACGTATTAGATAAATATCATAAACGAAAGTTCGAAGATTACAACCCAGAGATGGCTAGACTACTGAGAGAAATAAATGAGTGACTCCTCAAGCTGGACAGGTCCAGATAGATATTTTAAGAAAGACAATAAAACTTTTTGTGTCTTACCTTTTGTACATATACATGTAGATACTGACGGTATATACAAGCCTTGTTGTGTAAGTCCTCGTGGATTGTCGCAGGCAGAGGGGCACATGGGTGATGTCACTAAAATTCCTGTCGAAGAGATATTTAACAGCGATGAGATGAAAAAATTTAGACTTGATGTTTTGAATGGAGTTTCTAGACCAGACATATGTGACACTTGTTATCAAGGAGACGCAGGCGGCTTTAGCACATACAGAACAGGACAAAACGAAAACTTAAATGATTTGATTGAGTCTAGTATAGAAGCTATGGAGGCCGACGGATATTTAGAACCTAAACTAAAAAGTTGGGACATTCGTTACAGTAATCTATGTAATTTAAAATGCAGAACATGTGGCGATCCTTACAGCACTACTTGGTCAAAGGAAGAAGAGAACTTTAATGGCGGTACTTACACTGAATTGAAAGCATTTGAAGAAGGCAAAGATCCTTTAGAGAATCAATATGAAAATGTAGAAAAGATATACTTTGCAGGCGGTGAGCCTATGATTATGCCCGAGCATTATGCAGCATTAACTAAGCTGATTGACATGGATCGTGCTAAAGAGATTCAATTATATTATAACAGCAACATGACTAAACTAAATTACAATAAACATTATATGCCTGATTATTGGAAAGAGTTCAAAGAGGTGCGAATCGGATTAAGTATAGATCATTACGGAGATAGGGCTAACTACATACGAAACGGGTCTGTCAAATGGAATAAAATTGAAACTAATATAAGGACATTGAAAGGATACCCTAATTTAAAATATTGGATTCAACCTACCATTAGTCTAATGAATGTGTATACCTTGACAGATATGCACAAATATTTTTTTGAAAACAATTTAATACCTGATGTAAATAGTATAATGTTTAATATATTATACAATCCTCAACACTGGTCTGTTAAAATATTACCGAGAAATATTAAAAACGACATACAAGAAAAGATTCGTGTTCACGTTGAGTGGTTCACAGAAAACGGTGGGGCGCCCCCTGCTATAGAACAGTTTATTACTCTATCAAAGTATCTTGACGAATCTTTTGAACTAGAACAAGAAAATAGATTCATCAGAGATTTTATCTTTAGGACTAATCAACTAGATTCATTTAGAAACGAGTCCTTTCCAGAGACCTTTCCTGAATACAGAGAATGGTGGGAAGAAATATCAAAAGATATTATAGCGGTGTCTAATATATGAAGTACTATGTATATTCTCCTTTGGGAAGAACCGGAAGCATCAGGGTGTTGCATTATATTAATAGTAGAGATAGAGCATTGGCTATTTCCAAATCTTTTCATTCACATCACGATGAAAAATATGGCGCACATGTTTTCAGAATCAAGAAATCTCAATCCGAAATTGTGGAGAAAGAAGAAAAATTAGATTACACCGTTGTTGATAATGTTAAACACTGGATTTTTCCTAAAGAGTTATCTGACTTAGTTCCAAACAGTGTAGCAATGCATTCTCATACATGTATGTGGGCAAAAGACAATGATTGGACACATATTTTAACTACTCGCAAAGATAAAACAGAACTTGCAATGAGTCTTATGATAGCTGACAGATCAGGGGATTGGTTAGCTATCCCTAATGATAAAAAAAGTGACATAAAACCTTTTAAATTGGATACTCGCCATTATCTCTTTTGTCTTAAACTGTGTGAAGGAAGAGAGCAAGCTTTTTTAAAAGGAGTAAAAAAGGATACAGGTAAAGATCCTATTATAATATATTTAGAAGATACTCGTAAAGAAATAGAAGAAAAGTTAGGAATGAAAATAGCTGAAAAATCATTCATGGAAAGAGAAAAACATATTAGTTCACGAAGACCCAAAGATTATATCCTTAATTATGACGAACTAAAAGAAGTGTATGATGACTTCATAGAAAACAAGGAATATTATATGAGTATTCCTTTTAAGGATTTATATTAACGAATACTTTAACGTAAACAAAGGATTTTCAGAATAAGTACAAGGTTAAAGTCGTAAGTTAAATAAATAGATGTATGGGAGACATAATACAGTTTAAGACAAAAGAGATAATCGAGACTGAAGATAAAATCATCGGGCACCGTATTTCTTTTTACACAGAAGAAGAGCTAGACATTACGCTTATAGCTTTGAATGTCTATGGCTTTGAAGAAGTCAGATTTTCACGCACGAACCTGAAAGACCTAGACCCACTTTACATAAAAAGATGTTTGATTAAGATGAGAGGTTCTAGTCTTATTTCAACACTAGGATTTAAAGTGATAAATATCATTATCACAAACATTGAAGAAGTAACGGAGAATGATTATGCCGATGAAGTTTAAACCATCCACATATAAAAGAGTAGGCGGTATCAAAAAAGGTACACATACTTACATGTCAGGCGCATCTAATGCAGCACTACAAGAAGCTGCTCATGCAAATCTAACAACGCCTAAGATGAGAGACAAGATCATGAAAGAACTTGTCAGGAGAGGCGTGCTTTAATGCCAACATACAATTTTGAGAATACTGAGACTGGTGAGATCACTCAGGAGATTATGAAAATCTCTGAGCGTGATGAATTTTTAGAAAACAATCCACAACTCAAATCTGTCATGTTAAGCGCACCTGGTACGGTCAAAGGCACTGGCGACAGAACAAAAACACCCGGAGGCTTTAAAGAAGTCTTATCAAAAATATCAGAAGCAAATCCGACTAGTGCATTGGCGTCAGACTTTGGTCACAAAGACCACAAGTCAGTTACTACTCGGAATATAGTCCAAAAACACAGAGAAAAAGCAGGAGGTAGTATTTCAGAGTAAGTTTTATATTATGGTTCTTTAACTTTAACCCAACATAGGATATTTCTATGCCAAAGAAGAATCTTCAGTTAGTACAAAACGAAAAAAATGAAAGACGTCCATCTAATAGTCTCAAGATTACACTTGACGATATGATTACAATTTCAGCAAAGACCGAAAATCAAGGCCAGTTTATGTCCCAATACAGACATAACCCGGCCTTTTTGTTGCACGGCTGCGCTGGAACGGGGAAGACTTTCATTGCCTTATATCGTGCGTTAGAAGAAGTTCTAGATAAACAAAACGGTTATGGAAAAGTAGTTATTGTACGATCCGCAGTACCAAGTAGAGACATTGGACACTTACCAGGAAGCGAAGAGGAGAAGACAGAAGTATACAGTGCGCCTTATCAATCTATGTGCGAGGAGTTTTTCCCCACAAAAGATAAGCCGTATAAAAGATTAGCAGAACAAAAACATTTGGAGTTTATGTGTACTTCATATGTTAGAGGCATTACATTGGATCATGCTATTGTTATCGTTGACGAGTGTCAGAACTTGAACGACATGGAACTCAATAGTATCATGACACGAGTAGGCGTTAATACAAAGATCATATTTTGCGGAGACTTCCGGCAAACAGACTTGTCTAAACGCTATGATATGTCAGGTATGAGGCAGTTTATGCTCACAACCGAAGCCATGCCATCATTCTGTTCAGTTGAGTTTGGACCCGATGATATTGTCAGATCCGAGCTAGTCAGGGAGTATATCTTGGCCAGAATGCAGTATGAGGACGACTATAGCGTAAGTGCTTGATTTGACTCAATAAAAAACTGTGAGGAAATCAAGTACTTACAATTATTTTAGAACCTCTAAGGAAATCAAGTACTTGGAGGTTTTTTTATGCTTGACATTCTCACCTACTTTTGTTATAATAGTTTTACAGAATGAGAAAAGAGAGGGAAAAAGTTATGTGGAATCTTGAAGGCATGCAAGTTTGGGGTAGTTATCTAGACTCAGTGGAAGTTTCTGGTAGAGTCACGCTTAGTCGTGTAGCATATGGCGGCAGCGTTCAGCATCACATTAAACTCGATAAAGGGCTTTCTATTGCTGAAGGTAGAGTAACTCGACCTGCGGGTGATGTTATAATCATCGAACACAAACACATTACAAGGGTGAAAGACTAATGATTGTAGTTTCAAATCAATATTACTCTGCCAGGTTTTCGTGTATGCAGGAAGTACTTGACTTTTTTGGTGAAGAAGTATATAATAGTCTTCTAAACAACAATCACTCAGAGCTGAGTATGAGTTATATAACACCTGCATAATGGCAAAAAAAGAACGATACAAATTTCCTAATCCTACTGACCCGACGGCAGAACTTATTAAGCGGCGCCGATTACAGATTCTTATACATTCTTGTATCTATTATGTCCTCGATACAACTATTATAGCTGATGACAAGTTTGATAATTGGGCGCTAGAATTAGAAAAATTGCTGAAAGATAATCCCGGTCTATATAGTGATAGATTTGATTTTGCGTTTGAAAAATGGGATAGCGCATCTGGTTTTGATTTACCCCTACGAGACCCCTGGGTGTTGTCAACTGCCCAATGGATGATTTAATATAATGATAGATAAAATATTTATACCTACTGTTAATCGTGTTGACAATCAGATTACTTATGACAATTTGCCAGATGCATTGAAGTCAAAAGTAACTATGGTTGTTCAGGCATGGGAAAGAGAAAAATATGATTATGATTGTGATTATTTGATTCTTCCTGATAATGATGAATATCATTTCAGCCACTACTATTGCATATCAAAAACTAGAAAGTTTATATATGAAGCTGGACAAGATATCAAGTACGCCGTTTTAGATGACGATTTGTTATTTGGCAGAAGAAATTCCAAGTACTGGACTGGCATTTCTAACATGAAAAAGTCAAAGAGAAAGTCTACTGAACAAGATGTGATTGATATGTTTGCAATGTACAGTGATTGGTTAGACGAAGAAAATACCACAATTTGTGGATGCTCTCATTCAGAGAACCCACCAGGCAACAAAGCCTTTTCACGAAATAGTTCTTTGGGCAGCGCATTATGGATAAACGGCAAAGACTTTAAAGACGAATTGTCAGAACTTGATTTGACATCTGTTAAAGTTATGGAAGATACTTATTTTCTGTTGCAGCTATTGAGTAGAGGATACGGAAATAAAGTTAGTGAAGAATTTATTTTTTTCAATCAAAGTGTTCATAAAAAAAGCATAGCGTCAACAATATGGGATCAGCAAACTTTTGAAAATACACTAAAGGATCATCAAATTGTTGAGAAAGCTTTTCCAGGAATATTTACAATACTGTATGATGAAAATGGTGAGCGAGTACAGGGTGGTTTCAGAGATTACGGCAAAGTAAGGGTGCAGTGGAGTAAAGCTTACAATAAAAAAGTAGAGTCTTTAGAACACCTATTTATTTAATAAATATATGCACCCTTAGCTCAACGGATAGAGCAACGCCCTTCTAAGGCGTAGGTTGATGGTTCGAATCCATCAGGGTGTACCAAATTTAGGAATATTATGAAAAAGTTTACACACATTGAAGCACCAAAATTACCATCACTGTCTCGCAAGAATATAGACGGCAAGAGAGTATATGTAAACGATGATGGTAATAAATATCCATCTGTCACCTCAGTTCTTTCCGTTCGTGGCAAGAAAGGTATTTTTGAATGGCGACAACGAGTAGGTGCTGAAGAAGCAAACAGAATTTCAAACAAGGCATCAACTAGAGGCACTAGAGTTCATAAACTGTGCGAAGATTATCTGCTTAACAAAGAACTTCCTGAGCTGTCACCCCTAGATTTAGATACATGGAAAAAGTTTAGACCCATTGTCGAGAGAATAGATAATATTCACTATGTAGAACCATTTTTATACAGCAATCATCTTGGAATGGCTGGACAATGTGACTGCATCGCTGAGTTTGACGGCAAACTCTCTGTGATAGATTTCAAGACTTCTCGCAGACTAAAGAGACATGAAGGCATATCTGGATACTTTGCACAGTGTGCCGCATATGCTGTAATGTACGAAGAGCTAACTGGAATCGCTATAAATAGAACAGTTATACTTATTGCAGTAGATGGAGAAGAGCCTCAAATATTCATTGAGAAGCGAGATAATTACACTGATTATTTGTTAGAAAGTAAGAGAATGTTTTTAAACGGTGAGTACGATTAGGAGAAAGACATGAAAATTTTAGTTTTAATTGCAGCACTAGTACCATCCCTTGCGCTTGCTCAGATTGAAATTGTTTCTGAAAAGCCTAAATATGTTATGGTCACCCAACAAGAGTGTGAGACACGAGAAGTGTATGTCGAAAACTCACTCGGCAGTTCTATCGTAGGCGGTGTCATCGGAGCAGCTATCGGCAATGAGATTGGTGGTGGTTCTGGAAGAAAGATCGCTACTGTGGTCGGCGCTATCACAGGAGCTAATGTTGGTAGAACACGAGCCCAAAACAAAGGAAGAATGGAATATCGTAATGTTTGTCGTGATGTACAAGTACAAGTACAGCGTGGCAAGTATATCACAATGCGCTACGAAGGAAAGTTACACACAATCCTAGTAGATTAGAATTCGATGAAGCATGTAATAGGAAGTTTGGACAGGGGTGCAACTCCCCTCGCCTCCACCAATAAGCATCTTCCGTCCTCACTGAGGAAAGTAGATGGTAACAACCAGATTAGAGGGTGCTTATTAATGGGGGCGTGTTTTAGATTCGACAGGCAACTGAAAGCATGTGGAGAATAGGTGCGGGAGCTACCTTAAATGCAACGAACTTAATAAATGCCAACGATGAAGCATTTGCTCTAGCCGCATAGGCTAGATGAGGTATGGGCACCACCTTATAATCAAAAGGGCCCAAACTAAAGGAAGACAATCATGTACATAGTAGAAGATACGCTTGCTATGTTAGTCGCAGTAGTTACACTAACAGCAGTAAGTATGTTCGCTTATAATGAAAGTGATGACACCCCAATAGATGCAGTAGAAGTAACACAGACAGTTGAAATCATTCCTTCTTGGTATGACTTTGCACACGAAGAGACTGAATGCTTGGCAACAAACATTTATTTTGAGGCTCGTGGCGAATCATACGAGGGTCAAAAAGCAGTAGCGTTTGTCACACTAAATAGAGTAGATAGTAACAAGTTTCCGAATGATATCTGTTCAGTTGTGTATCAAGCAAAACATTCAGATTGGTGGGCTGAACACAAAGATCGTTTAGTTCCTATTCGCAATAAATGTCAGTTCAGTTGGTACTGTGACGGCAAGTCAGACAGAATACGAAACTCTTCTGATTACCAAAGATTATATACTCTTGCTGCTGAAGTTATTACAGGCAGACACGAAGACAATACAGAGGGTGCGCTTTGGTATCATGCAAACTATGTCAGACCAGACTGGCGACTCACATACGCTAAAACAGTAGATATTGATGACCATATCTTTTACAAATAAGTTGACACTGGCTCATAATACTGTATAATATAATATATGAATGAAGAAAATATAAACGCAAGAATAGTAGTCACAGGTGGATGTGGATTCATAGGATCTCACCTCGTGTACCGGCTTGCTGAAATTGGATTTGAAGTCACTGTTGTAGACGATATGCGACAAGGAGATTATGTATTTGATCTTCCGACTGTTAGATATATATTTGAAGATGTTTCTAAATGTAATCTTACCGAGATAATAAACAGACCGCTTGCTATCATACATCTAGCAAACAGTCCTAGAGTTCGTAGGTCACTTGAAGAGCCAAGAGATACTATTGACAATAACATTACTACAACTACTGCGGTATGTGATTGGGCAAGACACTGGCAGACATTTTTGTTCTTTGCCACTTCTTCTAGCACACAGTATAAAGATTCGGTAAATCCTTACACATGGAGCAAAGCAGCGTGTGAAGGTATCTTAGATTTGTATGAAGAACTTTATAATTTAAAGTTTACGAAAATGTTCTTCTACAATGTTTATGGACCAGGAGAAGCAGACTATGGTCCATACAGTACAGTAATAAGAAAGTTTAAGAAAGATTATTTGGCGGGTGAATCTCTTACCATTTTCGGTAACGGAAGTAAAGAAAGAGATTTCACTCATGTAGACGATGTTGTACAAGGCATATTGCAACTGCTAGTAGACGAGAGACACTCAAAGGAAGTACATTTCGGCAAAGGTGATCCCAAGTCTATAGTATCAATTGCTCAAGCATTCAACACTCCAATCGTTCACAGTTTTGATAAACCGGGTGAAGCACAGACTACTATCTGTAAAACACCTTATATAGAATGTCCTAATGATGTATTCTCATATATTGAGAATTGGTTGACGGAGAACACGATTGACAATTAGAGTAGTGGTAAACGAATTTATGGCTAACCCAGAAAAACTTACAGATGTTTTTATCATCACAAAAAAATTCAACACGGCGGCTGAGTTTTCACAGCATATTGAACGCAAAGCAATTCATACGAAATCGTCCTGCATTGACGTTCTTATTGAATATTGTACAAAAAATGATGTTGAAATTGAAAGTGCCAATAAGTTAATTAGTACCAGTCTCAAAGAAAAGATACAAGCAGAAGCACAAGAACTCAATCTTCTCAAGGTGAAATCTAATAAACTACCTTTTTAATATGGAACCATTTGAAGTTTTTAGAATATATCTGTCTTTAAAGTTGCATTTTACAACTAAAGATTATGATATCACTCAAACGAAAGGCGCTGTTAGAGCCAAGAAGGAAACTTTTTTAAAAAGAAAAGACCTTACCTCTATCCGCAAATTGGCGAGAGACTATACTAAAAAACAAATTATAGACATTCTTGTTGCCAATTTTTCACAGGGTGACAGATGGGGTGGAATATTTGATTCATCTTGTCTAGAAACTTACAAAAAGTGGTTGACAAACAAGCGCAAAATGTTGTATAATTTTAATAATGATCTTGATTTAATTCTTACAAGAATGGAAAAAGAAGAAATCAAATCAGCAATATTAGAAGGCACACATCCTTTAATTTTTAGAATGTATATGGGTCGTGAAATAAGTTTAGACAGTATAGTAATGCTAGAAAAGCTTAGGCCTTTTGTTGAAGAATATTATGATGATTTCGTCTTACAGGATATATGTCTTCTGGCATTAAAGTACAAACCCTTTATCAAATTTGATAAAGATAAAATTAACGCTAAACACATGGAGCAACTAAATTTAGTTTACGGCGATGAGTAAATCAAATAAGTTTAGACCGCAAGAAAAACGCATCAAGCGTATCGAGAAACGCCCTGAAAAGAAAATTGACAGGGAATTAAAGAATATAAATAAACTGGATACATCAAAGATAGACGATGTATTTGAAGATTTATATACGAAGTAATACAACGCAATATAACGCTATACAAACTATACAACGCATACTAGGAGAAACAATATGTCGTTCAATTCTTTATCTGATCTACGCAAGGCCCGTGGTAACTTCGATTCACTCATGAAAGAAGTTGAAAAACTTGATTCACCTCAGCAAAACAATCGAGGCGATGATCGAGAATGGAAAGCTACGGTAGACCAAGCAGGTAATGGCTATGCTGTTATTCGCTTTCTTCCAGCACCACAAGGCGAAGATATGCCTTGGGCGCAACTTTGGAATCACGGATTTCAAGGACCATCTGGTAAGTGGTACATCGAAAACTCACTTACTACACTCAAGCAAACTGACCCTGTATCAGAACTCAATTCAGAGCTTTGGAACAGCGGCGTAGAAGCTAACAAAGAAGTTGCTCGCAAGCAGAAGCGCCGACTATCATATTACGCTAACATTCTTGTAGTAGAAGATTCTGGTAATCCTTCTAACAACGGCAAAGTGTTCTTGTACAAGTTTGGCAAGAAAATCTTTGACAAAATCAAAGACGCTATGCAGCCCGAGTTTCAAGACGAGAATCCAATGAATCCTTTTGACTTCTGGGATGGTGCTAACTTCAAGCTGAAGATTCGTCAAGTTGAAGGCTATCGCAACTATGACAAGTCTGAGTTCTCGGCAGTTAGTCCTGTATCTGACTCTGATGAAGAGATTGAAGCAATCTGGAACAAGCAGCATTCACTTGCTGAAATCATTGCTCCTTCTAACTTCAAGTCGTATGATGAACTGAAAAAGAAGCTAGATTTTGTTCTTGGATCAGCATCACGAGTAGGCACAGCAGAAAGCATTTCAGCTACTACTGGCGACTTGGCAGACGATGCGTTTCTAAAGGATGTTACGACAGCGGTTGAAAGCAGACAACAAACTGCGGCTGCTGTAGTAGATGATACAGATGATACAGATGACACCATGTCATACTTTGCTAAACTAGCGCAAGATGACTAGTCAATAGTCTGTAATAGAAAAAGGGGCTTTGCCCCTTTTTTGTTATCTAGTTCCATTCCCCTGCTGCTGCTGTAGTAGATGATACAGATGATACAGATGACACCATGTCATACTTTGCTAAACTAGCGCAAGATGACTAGTCAATAGTCTGTAATAGAAAAAGGGGCTTTGCCCCTTTTTTGTTATCTAGTTCCATTCGATTTGAATTGTGACAACGAATTGCTGTTTTCTCTACTTGAAGAAGGATTTACGAGTATTGGTTGTTGACTTCCTCCGCCTCCTCCACTCGTATTGTTATTTGTAGTATTGTAAATGTTTGTAATATTATTTGTGGTAACACTGCCAGCAGCATCAGTCATATTTGCAACAGCATCCGCAGTTGGTGTAACCGAAACTTGCGCTTCCTGTGAGTTTGGCATAATTTCAGCTGAGGTTTGATTTACAGGAGGTAACTCCAAATCTAGATTCATCAGCTTGATTGAGAGCCAAATTTTGTCCACTTAGAGAAACAGTAGTAGAAGCTTCACCGCTATCTAACTGGCTAAGTCTTTCTATTACTCTGTTAGTATCTTTTTCTGATAAATCCTCGTCAGCGAGTATGGCATTGAGTTGAGCAGTATCAGTAGTTTGCTTTAGAATTTCAGGATCAATCTCACTGTCGCCTACCCAGTCTTTATCGTAAAGGCCACTTTCTATTGCAGCGTCTAATGCAGCTTCACCTGATGTAGTAGTAGCGGCGTCTCCTATAGCTTCACCAGCAGCAGATCCACCAAAAAAACCAAGTGTACCGCCTATAGCTCCCCCCAAGACAGCACCAATTGCTGCACCTGGCGCAGCACCAACTCCAAAGAATAATGATCCTATTGCCGCTCCTGCAGTTGCACCATAACTAGCCCCGACTCCTCCCGCTGCTATAGCTCCTGCTGTTCCTCCAGTTGCACTCGTTACTGCTTCTACCTTTCCCGCAGTCTCGTCTTGTTCAGTGAACGCCTGTCCAGTCTCTTTATTCATAGCACCAGATTCAACTAACTGATCTGCGTCTTTGTAACCAGTGTAGGCGTCATATGCGCCCATTCCTACTGTCAAAGGAATTGCTGCTCTACTTAGAAATCTACCTGTGCCACCAAGGACTTTACTAGCAATACTAGTGCCACGAACAGCATCGTCAGCTACGTTTGTTCCAGCTCTTGCAACATCGTCAGCTACGTTAGTAAAAGCATCTTTCGGAGATACTATTTGGCCGTTACTAGCATTATACGGGGCGCCTGCACTGTTTAATTTAAACCCAGGCTTTAGAGTAGGTTTGACTGAAGCAGGATTGACAGGAACATCATCTGCAAATCCTAATGCGCTTTTAATTCTGCTGAATCTACTTGGCTTAGTATTGGTGGGCGGTCTAGTACTTCTAGGTACTCCACCACGTAAATTAGTACTACCAGGAAGTAAAGGTGGAAATCCAAAACCACCACTACTATTGTCTGACATTTTTTTTAGTTCTGCTAGAATTTCCTCAAGAAGTTCTACTTTTTTATTATCTAGGGATTCTCTATCAATACCAGAAACAAACGTATTACCTCCTTCTGCATTCTTTTCAATTGTTGATGGAGTATCGCTTTCTGTTGTAATTCCAAGTTGTTCTACCGTATTAAGCATCCCATTGGATTGGTTTATATTCTCACGTTCAGCTTCTACATCTTCTCTTTGCTTCTTTATGACATCATCCGCAGAAGGTTTTAGGCCAAACATTTTTTCCATAGTAAATGCTTGTTTGAACGAATCCTTGAATCCAAGACCCTCGTCTGTTTTCATCATTTTTCGCCAAGCGGTACCACCTACACTTCCTCGACCCACATCGCTGGCTAAAGTCTTTTGAGCTTTATCTAAGCCAAATTTTTCTACTAGTTCATCACCTTGATCGCCGGCAGCACTTCTTATTCTTTCTACTTGTTTTATTAAGTCTTTGATTGCAGCTACGCTTGCTTTGCCTGTTTTTTGCTGCGCCGCTGCCATTTTTGTCATGAGAGAAGCTAATTCTTTCTTTGTTTCATCGCCCTGGTTTTCAATTATGTCTTGTATATCTTTTGTATTTTCGCCTAAGCTTTTAGCAATATCAGAAGAGACCTGAGAAATTTTATTTGTCTTTATTCCTTCTGGCTTGCCCACATTCATTGCCGATCTAATATTAGTACTAAGTAACTTTGCACCATCACTAGTAAAGCGACCATCTGTCATGTCTCTTACTGACCCGCCGTCGAAACTTGGATCTAGTAAATTTTTAGATACTCTAAGCATTATTGATTACTCTTTTGTTTGTCCGCTTTTTTCTTTAAATGTGTTATTAGCATACCAACATAAACCTCTCTTTCCCAAGGCATCATATTTTCTAACTCGGTTAAACTGTAATGATGTTCTTGCATTAACAAAAAATTCGTTTTGTAATAATTTTCCATCGAATCTTGAGAAAGAGTTAGCCGAAAAAATGTTCGTACCCATTTATCACAGTAGTATTTTTAGTATCACATTCTGTGCAGGTATAGTCAACTTTATGAATCAACGATGGAATATTTTGAAAGAATTTGGCAGCTTCTTCGAGTACACTTATTGGTAAACTGTCAATAAATTCAATCATTTCTTCTATTGTTTCTTCTTCTGGCTTTATAATTTCTTCTCCTTGATATACATAATCAATGGAATTTAATAATATTTCTATGTCCGTCAGTTCTTTTTCATTCATTTGAACTTCGGCAGAAGGATACTTTAACATAATTCCTGTATCTTCACTCAACTCTATTTTTTGTTCTACAATTTCTGGATCACCGATCACTTGAAATTCAGTTAGGTCCATGTCATAGTTTATTTGACCTTCACATTTACCACAACTCAATATAAAAGACTGAATATTTCCTACAGACTTTGACCTCAGCTGCAAAAATATCCATTGTAGCTGATACATTGCAAGACTTTTCGCCTCTATCTTTCCCAGAGAACAATTTTCTACAACTTGACAACAAGCAGAATACATATCTGCTGTTTCTTCGGACGCTGTAGCAAGAGTTAATATTTTATTTTCTTTTACAAGAAAAGGTCTAAATTTAATTTTCCCTTTTATTCCGGGTACATCTAATTCAAAAGTTGGTACATCAATTACAGGTAATGCCATTATATTCTCCAATAGTATAATATATTATTTTGTTTTGAAAAAATCACTCTTGCCAGACAATGCGTCCAACCAAGATCTAGCTTTTGCTTTATCTGAAAACTCAAAATCTGGCAGTCTTCGTTCTTCAAGTGGGGCTTCTTCTACTTCATATGGATCAATTCCCACTTCATCGTAAATTCTTACCCATTTTTTAGCAGAAAAAGAAATTGACATTCTCATGAGTCCTTGGTTACTCCAAGAAACTGGTGTCAAGTTGATTAGTTTAGGTGTTGCATCAATTAATTTCCATGCAGCTAGAACATCATCTTTGGTGCTTAGTGATTTTATAGTAATATCTGCCACATAGTCAGTATAATATCTGACCTCTTTACTATTTGGATTCGCAGCAAGTGAGATCCAATCTTCAAACAATTCTCTACCAGAAAACAATTCATCCACTAAGAAGGTAAACGACATTTCTGTTGTTAAAAATTCTATGTTCTGAGTTCTATATTCTGTCCACGCACCGATCTTTATGGGCAAGTTAGTTGCTGCAAGACCAGGTATTTGAGCCTCTTCACAGTACATGCTTATCGTTCGCATAAAATCTGGTGAAGTACCTATCAACGGCGGCGGTAAATTGAATACGACCTCAAATCTATCAGACCGCGGAGTGTGTTGAGTTCTTATCTGTGTTAAGAAATTTTCGTATTTGGTTTGTGACTTAGCCATCTATTATATCTCTACTCTCTCGCCAAACTTGTTGGTTCGAGGCTCCTTGGAAGTTTTGTGTTGGCAAAAATATAGATGCTTTCCAATGTTCTGGGTCTACTTTTAAGAATCTACTGTTTACTTGGCTGTACAGATATTTTTTTATTGTTGGCTGCACACCAGGAAACTTACTGAAAGATTTTAGCATACTCCACTTAACTTCGATCTTGCTTTTATCTGTCAGTTGCTTGTCGGTATAATTCAACAATTCGCCTAGAAGCTTTGCTCTAAGCAGCGGCGGAAGATAATGTAAATTGAGTCCTACAAATCCACCAGGGATATCATCAAATGGCAAACACAGCGGGAATTGATCCCAGTACGGTAACGTGTCTTTATGTTTGGGATCATACACATACATGTACAGATTACCAGGCTCTAACCGATTAGTGAATTCACCAATGTCCGAACGAGATGCATCACCAAAACTTCTGATGTTGCCTGCAACTTTACGGACAGCATCTTGATACCAGCGAAAAGATCGATCATCGCCGCCAGTCTTTGTTCTTATATTTTCAAAAGGATTAGCCATTATACTATTTATAACTATATACCGAGTTCTTTCTCAGTAATAATCATGAACTCCCAATTGCGGTCAAGACAAAATTCTTTAGCAGCTTCCCACTTTGCTAGATTGACACCCCATTGCTTGACTTCATTTATAAATCTTTTTGTTTTACGAGAAGGTCTTTTAGGTTCTTCTGTAAATCTCTTGGGCTTCACTTCAACTAGACACATTCTTACTTTATCTTTGCCTTGTATCTTCACAATAAAGTCTACAAAGTACCGATGTATTTTATTGTCTAACGGTGAACGATAAGGTATTACTATCTCTTCACTTCCCCATTCTAATACTGATGCACTGATATCGCACCAATTCATAAACTTCAATTCATAACTAGAGCGATAAGTTATTTTCGAAACATTTCCTTTGTATTTTGCTGGATTTCTAGGAACAAACTTGCCTGAATAAACTTCTTTCGAATATGTCATGTACTAAACTTTTGTCCGTTATAAATAAAATAAACTAGAACACTATTTATCTACCAGGAAATTGAACAATGGCTACTATTGTAACTAGAGCTGGCAAAGCATCTGCACTAACCACGGCAGAAATGGATGCTAATTTCACAAATTTGAACACAGACAAAATTGAAAGTGGAAGCGATGTAACTTTTGGTGATATTACAGGCGATCTCAAAGGATACGCTGAAGTTATGCTTACTACAGATCCTGCTACTGGTTCTATAAATTTAGATTTATCAGCAGCAAATATTTTCAGATTAAATCTCACTGGAGATACAACCGTTACGTTTACTAATCCTCCTGCTGCCGGCAGCACTTCTGTTGCAACGATTGTAGCAATACAAGATGGCTCAGGCGGTCATACAATTACATGGACAGACGGCGCTTATGCCGGCGGTGTTGTTCCTCCTGCTTCTACCGGAGCGAATGAAGTTGATATTTGGACTGCGTTTACATATGATCAAGGCACATCGTATGTAGTATCTTTATCGATGAAGGATGTTAGCTAATGCCAATTGGTAAGTTTGGTCTAGAAAAAACCTGGAGAACTAGTGGTACTGGTACTACTACCGTCACTTCTTCTGGTAATTTTGATGTACCATTTGGAAAACATGATATCACAGTAGAGGGCAAAGGCGGCACAGGCACTGCCGCAGTTCCTAGTAATGTGGCATCATATAATTCGCCCACCCCAGGAACTGCTGCGTCATACAATGCAGCAACACCGGGCAATGTTGCTGCATCATACAATGCGCCAACACCGGGCAATGTTGCATCATATAATGCACCAACACCGGGCAATGTTGCATCATACAATGCAGACTCTGGTGGTAATATCGCTACTTATAATTCAGAGCTTGCGGGAAATCCTGCATCATATAATGCACCAACACCAGGAACTGCTGCGTCATATAACCCGCCAACACCTGGCAACCCCGCTTCATATAATGCACCAACACCGGGCAATGCAGCAACATACAATGCACCGTCATCTACACCAGGACCGATTGCATCTTTTCAACAAGTCCTGGTACTGTGGCATCATACAATGCAGCAACATACAATGCCCCAACATTTACTCCAGGAAATGTTTCTGGCGGTGGCAACGCAGCATCATTTAATTCACCATCAACAACTCCAGGAAATGTTTCTGGCGGCGGCACCGCTAACTACAGTGCGCCAACATTTACACCAGGACCGGTTGCAAACTACAATGCAGTGACATACAATGCACCATCAACAACACCTGGTAATGTGGCATCATACAATGCAGCAACATACAATGCACCAACATTTACTCCAGGAAATGTTTCTGGCGGTGGCAACGCAGCATCATTTAATTCACCATCAACAACTCCAGGAAATGTTTCTGGCGGCGGCACCGCTAACTACAGTGCGCCAACATTTACACCAGGAACGGTTGCATCATACAATGCAGCAACATACAATGCCCCAACATTTACTCCAGGAAATGTTTCTGGCGGTGGCAACGCAGCAACATACAATGCGCCAACAAATACTCCTGGGAATGCTGCATCATACAATGCGCCCTTCTTTGTCCCAGAGGTTAATTACGGCCCCGGATCCGGAATACCTAATGATCCTTCAGTCTATGAACCTGGCAATGTTACTTCATACAATCCACCGTCATCTACACCAGGAACGGTTGCATCATACAATGCACCAACATACAATGCACCAACATTTACTCCAGGAAATATTGATACCCTGAGCGGGCGGCGTTGCATCATACAATGCACCAACATACAATGCACCAACATTTACTCCAGGAAATATTGATACCCTGAGCGGGCCAGCATCATACAATGCACCGTCAGTATCACCAGGACCGATTGCAAACTACAATGCAGTGACATACAATGCACCAGTCTATACTCCAGGAACTATTGCATCATACAATGCAGCAACATACAATGCCCCAACATTTACTCCAGGAAATGTTTCTGGCGGTGGTAACCCTGCAACATACAATGCACCAACATTTACTTCAGGAAATGTTTCTGGCGGCGGCGAAGCAGCAACATACAATGCACCAACATTTACACCAGGAACGGTTGCGTCATATAATGCGCCCACCCCAGGAACTGTAGCTTCAAACAATGCAATAATTGACGGCGGCCCTGCAACTTATAATGCGCCCACTCCAGGAAATGTAGCTTCATACAATTCAGGCGCTTCTAGTAATCCTGCATCATACAATCCAGAAATATCAGGAAATCCTGCAACATACAATGCACCAACATCTGGCAACGTGGCAAGTTATAATGCAGACGTAGCAGGCAACGTGGCAAGTTATAATGCACCAGCCGGAGGAAATGTAGCAAGTTATAATGCACCAGCCGGAGGAAATGTAGCAACATATAACTCTGCTCAGCCAGCAGTCGCTGGTGCACCAGCAAGCGCAATGGGAGTGACCTTACCAGGATCTAATGTTGGCGGAACACCAGCACCTTATACACCTCCACAAAAAGTATCTTATTATGATTATCCAGATTCAGCTACTTATCCAGTCACTGTGTCCGATGGAGGTAATGTAGTAATAAAAAGCAATTGACAATCGTCTATATATGATGTAGAATTGTATATATTATTTAAAAAGTGAAAAATTATGACTGGAATAAACAAGTATATAGGCAATTTCGAATGCTATGCTCACATGAACCGAGCATTCACCGAAGAAGAAGTCGAAAAGATACGAGAGATAGAAGACTTACAGAGCTTTCAAAAAGGCACCGTCAGTAGTAAACTCACAGACACAGACTTAAAAAAAGCAAGAGATTCAGATGTATTCTTTATGGACCATGATGAAAATACTGATTGGTTGTATCAAAGAATGTCCTACCTTATAGCGCAAGCTAACCACGATCACTTTTTATATAATGTAGATGACTTTGGTCCCATGCAATATACAAAATATAAAGTTGATGGACACTATACTTGGCATTGGGATGTCTTTTTTGGCTGGCAGAAAAATTCTAGAAAAATATCAGTAGTAGTATTTTTGAATGAGCCAGAAGATTATGAGGGCGGCGAGTTTGAAATAGTTACTAATGGCAATCTAGATGAGATTAAGAAACTAAAACCTTTGAAAGGTGATGCCCTGTTTTTTGCGTCTTGGATGCCACACCGAGTTTTACCGGTAACTTCTGGTGAAAGAAATACACTTGTGACTTGGGTTACTGGACCTAGAGAATCGTAATGTTTAATTTTTTGAAGAGAAAAGAAAAGCCTATAATTGAGTTCTATTGTCATCCAAATGTTGAGGGTACTATTCCAGCTCCCAGGCCAGCAAACAAACATGTGCCAGATTGGTTTAAAAGCATACCACCTACAATGACTGGTCGTGATGCTAGAAACAGAAAAGGTCTGACTGCAAAAAAATGTATGCCAATGTTAGATGCAATGACACTAGGGTATGTTATACCACTCTGCGGTGATCTTGGATTAAAATCTTCTGAAGACTGCAATACAATTGAAGTTTTTAATCCTGATGCACTTAAATTAGCAGAGTTTCACACTCTAGATCAATTGGGTCCAAAAGCTCCAGGAATGCCTGCACCTCCTGTAAAATTTATTAATCCTTGGGTGATAAAAACAGCGCCGGGCTGGAGCACTTTAATAATACCTCTAGTCAATAATAGTCTCGCAAACCCCCACTTTACCTGTTTAGGAGGTTTAGTAGATACTGACACATATCCAAAAGAAATTAACTTTCCTGCTATTTGGCACACTCCCAATTTTGATGGCTTTCTACCATCAGGCACTCCATTGGTTGTAGCTATACCTATAAAGAGATCCTCTGTTCCTAGAGAGTGTGTCACTAGACCTATGACGGATAAAGAATTTAAAGATATTGATCTTTTACACAGAAGACAATCCAATAAAATAAACGTCTACACTGATGAGTTGAGAGAAAAAAGAAAATAATGTTTTCAATATTTAAAAAAGAAAAAGACATTGAGTTTGTAGACGTAACTAGAAATGCATATCTAGATTTTCCTATCATGATGGCAAAGGATGTTCCTGTGCTAGGAAAAGATGAAAGAATAGAGAAGTATGGTGTCAACAAATTCGTACATTGTCCTGGTATGGTAGACTATGCTAAACTAGGCTATGTAATACCTGCTTGGTGTGACATGCGTATTAAAGCAAATAAAGCAGGAGTAGTAAGTACCATTGGAGACAACAAAAGAGGCACGAGAGGGTTTCATCTACCCAAGAAAATGGATCAAACTATTGTTGATGGTATATTTGAGCCAGAAGATGACGTTCCACTGACAGTTCTGCATATAGGTGCACCTTGGAACATTTTTGTCAATAAAAATATATCTGCATTAATACTTCCTGCTACTTTTCATTCGAAAGTTTTCAATGATTTACATGTTTGGCCAGGAGTAGTTGACTACAAAAATTTTACTACTGCTAATATGATTTGTACTCCTAAGCGTAAGTGCGAAATTATAATCAAAGCTGGCGAACCACTTTTACATATTATACCATTTCTTAATACTCATTTAGAAGCTGGCTATGGTCCAGGAACTGATCAACAGGTAGATAAAAGTAGAAATACTATATTGGGGGGAGACTCTCAATATTACAGAAAATTTCTTTCTGTTAGAAAAATATTTAAACTGGATAAAAAAGAATGAAAATATTTGTTAGTGTAGTATCATTTAGAGATCCTTTGCTGAAATACACTATTAAAAGCTTACTAGAAGAACAGTCGGGCGACAATGAAATTATAATTGGGATATTTGAACAAACAAAACTAGAAGATAGTCTGGTTTCTATTGAAAAAGAACTCATAGAAAAACATAATATTAGATACAAAAGAATTGATCCTGAATACGCAGCAGGAGTAGTGTGGGCAAGAAAAATAAATGCGGCGCAGATAGAAGATGAAGATTTTTTATATCAAGTTGATTCTCATATTGTTTACGACAAAGACTGGGACAGATACTTATTACAAGATTGGGAACTTGCTAGGCAAAAAACAAATAGCTCTAGAGTAGTTCTAACCTCCGCATGTCACAATTACAGTCTTGATGCTGATGGTATTCCAAATAAACTGTCAGATAAAAATAACCCTCTTGCTACTTCTGCTAAGTATTTTACCTTTCAGAAACATAACAGAATGCCAGCAGCACATGGCGAATGGATACCAAAAACTGATGATGTGATGCCAGCTATTCATCTTTTTGCAGGCAATTTTTTTGCTCCTACACGGTGGGTTGATGATGTTGGATATGATGCTAGAATATTCTTTGAAGGCGAAGAACATTATATGGTACTGAAATCTTTCATAAAAGGCTGGCACCTATATCACCAAAGAGAAATGCATTGCTATCATTATGATGGATCAAATAATCATGTAACAAAACACTGGATCGATCCTGTCACGAATAACTATTCGAATATGATGGCAAAGGGATTGGTGTATTGGAAAAAATTCTTAGAGAGTATATCGCAAGAAGACTTAAAAAAATATCATGAATATTCTGGAGTAGATTATATAAATTGTATAATTGAAGAAAGAGCGTTCACTCGTCAAATTATAGATCCTCATGCAACTGGCACACCGGACTCAGAAGATTAGTAATACCTTAAATTCCTGTTATAAATAAAGAAAAACAAACACAATTCTTTACACGGGAAGTAGAATGTCATTTGAATCAGACCTCGCAGCTCTCAGAGCAACCGGTGCCAACCCAACCGAGCAAGACATAGCCTTGCTCAGACAAAGGTACGCTGCGAGTGAAGCAGAAGATAATTCCGGAACTATATTTGACGGAAAAAATAATCATGACACTGAAAATCTGTCTGATATTAGTCAAAAAGATCGAAATAATCTAAAGAAATACGTTTATACTTACGTCAAAGCATTTGAATATCCTTTGCGCTTAGGCGAATCTACCAACAACTCAGAACCAGAGCATCTTCATAGTGTTCGATTTACTGCTCTTGCAAGAGAAAATAGTAGAGTGGCGTTGGCTACAAATTCAGCAATACAGGAAGATGCGAGTGAGTTTGGCGGCATGTTAGACGATGGCGGTTTAGTGCAAGTTGACAGAACAGAGCAAAATAGATTAAGTGCAGATCAAGCCGGTGCTTTGGCTATACTATCAGGCGGCGCCGCCGGTGCTGCGTTAGGAGTAAAACTAGCTGGAAGTATCGGTGAAGGTGCAAATGCAATTGGAAGTACTGTTGGATTTATTGGTGGTGCAGGCGCAGGCGCTGGTTTTGCAGCAGGCGTAGTAGAAAGAGTAAGAACGGTAAGAACTCTTGGTTTGATTGAGTTATATATTTCTCAACCACCAATAGCTAGATACAGTGCTAACTGGGAAAACAAAGAACTTGGCGCTCTCGCTGGAGCTGCTGGTGCTGTCATTGATGCATTTCAGGACAGCGATTACAGCCAGTTACTGTCAACTGGCACAGGAGTGGGTGAGCTTGGAATACGAAGTGCAATTAAAGCTGCCGCATCTTTACCGTCTGCACTAGGCATCACCGGGGAAATTGGAGCAGCGGTTGATCTCGCATCAGGAAAAACACCAAACCCGTATAAAGAACAGCTATTTACAAGTATGGGCTTTCGTCAGTTTGCGTTCAACTACAAATTTGCTCCAAGAAACAATGCAGAGTATGAAAATGTCAAGCGGATCATTGAGCTTTTTAAATATCATATGCATCCTGAAAATGATCCTACTGGACTTTTCCTAGAATATCCTTCCGAGTTTGAAATAGAATACTGTTATAAGGGCGACATTAATCCCCACTTAAATAAAATATCTGCATGTGCGCTTACTGATATGAAAATCACGTATGGCAATCAAGACGCTTTTACCACTATATTAAATACCGGTGGTGTGCCCGCTGAAATTAATGTAGAGTTGGCGTTTACTGAACTCGAAACTCTAACGAACAACAGAATAGCGGATGGTTTCTAATGTTTTTTAAAGCAATGCCCAAAATATCGTATAAGACTGGCGATAAAACAATACTAACTAAAGACATTTTTAGAAGAGTCGGGTTAGATAGAAAGAAGAACAATAAACTAGCAGTAAATTCGTACTACATAAAAGATGGAGAAACGCCAGACATGTTGGCGAATAATTTTTATGGTAGTTCAAAGTACGAGGACATGTTGGCGAATAATTTTTATGGTAGTTCAAAGTACCATTGGATACTTCTCATCGTTAATGATATTGTAAGTGTGAATGAAGAGTGGCCAAAAAATCAAGAATTATTGTTCACATATACTGAGTCTAAGTATGGAGTAGGAAATGCATCACTAGATCATCACTATAGGCTTACGTCAGATATTTCAATAATAGTAGATCACGATGCAGCTGCCATAACCGCTGGCACAATAGAAGCAGTTTCAAATTTAGATTATGAACTTCAATTGAATGAAGAAAAAAGACAAATCTTTGTATTGAAACCCGAATTTCTAGCAGAGTTTATTGTTTCTTATAAATCATTGATGGCGCAATAACATGGAAGATGAAGTTCTCATACATGCTGGTGATTATAAGATAGAAAAGCTTATTATTACCAGTCTCAGTACAGAAAGCAGTGCTGATATTACAGAATTTATGATAGAGATAAATCTGTATGAAGACTTGTTTTCGCCTTGCATGACTGGAAACTTGATTCTTGCCGATGCTGCAAACTTGATATCAAATTTACCTATTCTTGGTAACGAATATATCACAATGAAGATACGGACTGTTAGCTTAGAAGATACGCCAAACAATGTAATCGAAAAAACATTTCAAGTGTATGCAGTATACGATAGAATTCTGAATGATGATCGTTCGCAGTTTTACAATATTTCTTTTATGTCTATCGAAGGATATGAACAACAAACAGCCACGATAACAAAATCTTATAATGATACTACTGATAATATAGTTTCAAGTATATACGAAGAATACATGAAATATGATAGACAGCTGGTTATAATGGATACTCCACATACAAGAAAAGTAAAATACACATCGAATCATTGGTCACCAGTAAAAAATATAAATTATGTATCAAAGAAAGTAAAAGGTAATTCTTTATTAGGTTCTGATTATCTCTTCTTTGAATCAAATAAAGCATTTTATTTTGCAAGTGTCGAAAGTTTAATATACTCACAAAGAACCGGTGGTGTTTTTGACGAATATGTTCTAGAAAGAAGCGGCGCACAAATGCCAAGAAGAATAACTGACTTGGACTTTGTTGGAAATAGACTGCCAGATTCTATGACTAAAATTGAAAACTTGAAAATGTTGACTACAGTAGATGTGATCGATGGAAATAATAAAGGAGCATTTGCTTCTAGTGTGGACGGTTACGATTTATATACTAAAAAAATAATTCAACAAAATTTTGACTTTGTGAAAGATATGGGGAAATTTACCAAGACTGGTCCCACTAACATTTTACCACAAAACATAAAGCGCAATCCAGCAACAAAGAAAGATTTTTATTCTTTCAATTCTGGATTGTACAACGATTTTTATGTCGCTGATAGAATTCTTTTCAGACAAAACTATTTGAATTCGTTTGACAACTATAAATTTGAAATGACAATACCAGGAAGAACTGACATACAAGTAGGTCATGTGATAAGTTTATTACATCCTTCAGCAGAGCCACCATCTGATGATTTGACTACTGTATTGGATCCTTTATTATCTGGACTATATATTATTTCAGCAATACATCATAAAATTAATGCAGATAGACATGTTATGCAAACAGAACTAATTAAAAATGGTCTTTCTTCTTCGCCCGAAAACGTAGAGTCAAACGGAGAAGAAGATGTATCCTAATTTTAAGTGGTGGATAGGTGTAGTCGAAGATAGAGTCGACCCTGCTCAATTAGGAAGATGTAGAGTACGCATCATTGGATATCATACTGAAAACTTAGCTGACTTGCCCACTACAGATTTGCCGTGGGCAGTTCCTATTATGCCTATGACTTCTGCTAGTATTTCTGGTGTAGGTGAGACACCTTCGTTTGTAGAGGGTAGCACTGTAGTTGGTTTTTTCAGCGATGGAGAAGATGAACAAGTCCCTGTAATATTTGGCACGTTGCCAGGCAAACCAAGAAATAAAAGAAGTAGCGATAAAGGATTTGCTGACCCCAATGGAGTTTATCCTAGAGAAGGCGAAAGTGGCCTCAACGGACTACAAGAACCCGATCTATCAAGACTTGCAAGAAATGCTGTGGCAGAAGGACACTTAACTCTTACAAACAAAAGAGCAACAAGACAAGAGGCAATTCCTAGAGCATCAGCTCCTCATATTGATTCTATTCAATCAGACAAAGCAGGTGCGGTGTACGACAGAGAGAGTTGGGAAGAACCGCATGCTAGATTTGGCGAAGACGGTTGGATGTATAATGCAGCAAATCAAGAACCAAATTATGACAACAAAACATCTGCGTATCCATATAACAAAGTAACTGAAACTGAAACTGGTCATGTATTTGAAGTAGACGATACGCCAAACAATGGCAGAATACACGAGTATCACAATGCGGGCACTTTCTATGAAATCCAAGCAGATGGCTCAAAGGTAACAAAGGTTGTTGGTGACGAATACGAAATAACACTAAAAGACAAAAAGGTCTACATTAAAGGATCGTGTGATGTTACCATAGGAGGCGATGCGAAATTGCTCGTCACGGGTGACATGTATCAAGAGATCGGTGGAAATCTTTTCACTTCTGTGGGTGGTGATCGAATAACAAAGATTGTTGGTAACGATATGACAGAAATATTGTCTAGTCAAAGTAGCAATATATCTAGAGACCATTCTTTGCGAGTTGGTGGCAACCAGACAGACACTATCATCAAAAATAAAACAGAAACTGTTGCTGGTAATAAATTTGGTACAGTTGGCGGAAATCTTACATCCATAGCGGTTGGATCTGCTAATTATACTTCCATACTAGGCTGTAAGATAATGAGTGCGACCGGAAATTTGAAGTTACTTTCTCCTATTGGCACATTTAAAGCTATGAGTTTAAACATGTCACTCAAGGCTACATTGAATCAAACTATTACAGGCACTGTACAGTTAGTAGAAGCAAAATCTTTACAGACTCTTTCTTCTATAGGCGCTCAAATTTTAACATCAACGGCACAACAGACAGTTTCTCCTGCTAGAAGCATTATTGGCAATACAATTCACACAGGCAACTATACTGTAATAGGTGTTGCGAGTGGCACAATTGTGAGACAAGGTGCAATTGTTCTCGGCACACACAAACATCCTTCGTCTGGATCACCGCCAATACCTTAGGAGTAAAATATGAGTTTATGCGGAGCAACTGAAAAGTTAGTAGAGCTTACTGACAGTATTTTAACAAAAGATGAGTTGATAGATAAAGCTATCGATAAGTTACCTATAACGGCAGCGCAGGGCCAGTCTATTCAAGACGCAATTGAAATTGCTCTTCTTGCAACAGACGCCGCTGCTTTGCAGTCTATAGTTATTTCTAAGCTAAAAGAATATGTACCTGAGATTGAATTACCAGAAGAAATAAAAGGATTGCAAGCTGATATAGAATCTTTTGCGTCCGACATCTTAACAGCAAAACTGGCGGTAGATGACTTAAAAAATGAAGTGTCAAATCTAAAAACAAAATACAGCGGGTTAGATTTGGGTAATGTGGCAATCGATGATATTCCAAATTTGTTAAAGACTGGTGCATTAGACTTAAACAATCTGTGCCAGAAGATACCAAATTTTGAAGAAGACGGCGCCGGATTCATTTTAAAAGGTACTCCAATCACTACTCCAAAAAAGAGTGCTATTGCTGATTTATTAGGCATACAGATACCAGAAGTAAAAGATTTTGTATATAGAATTGATGCAGTCAAACAAGCAAAGGGCAAATCTTTTATTAATGTTAATATACCAGATTCTATAGGATTATAACAAAACTGTTATAAATACGAGTATGGCAAACGAATCATTAAAAATATCAAGACTCTATAAAGACTTGGATTTAAGCTTTACTGCTAATCCTGCTACAGGCGATGTCGCAAAAAAAATAGATGTGAATGCGGTAAAGCAATCTTTAAGAATATTAATGCTTACTAACTTCTACGAGAGGCCGTTTGATCCTAAAAAAGGAGCAAATTTGAGAGGACTTTTGTTCGAACCCATGAGCAAACTGTCTGCAAATCTTATTTCGAAAACTTTGCAGAATTTAATACAGAGCTATGAGCCAAGAGTTAGAATAGAAACGATGACAGTTTTTCCTAGTTTGGATGAAAATTCATATAAGGTTAGCCTCACATTTTTTGTTGTGGGTATTGCTCGCCCTCAAACACTTACAGCAAATTTAAAAAGATTAAGGTAAAAAAATGGCACAACTTAATGTATCAGAATTAGACTTCGATAATATCAAGCAGTCGTTAAAATCGTTTTTGATAGAATCAGGCGAGTTTAGTGACTACGATTTTGAAGGTTCTGCCCTTTCTGTATTGTTAGATACCCTATCATATAATACTCACTACAATGCAGTTCTTGCTCATATGTTGGCAAATGAATCCTTTTTAGATTCGGCAATTAAGCGAAGTTCTGTTGTGTCTATAGCAAAAAGTTTGGGCTACACTCCAAGATCGAGAAGATCGGCCACTGCATATGTTGATCTGTCTATTACTCCATCGGCATCAAATACTGATATAAACTTTACTCTATCAAGAAATATTGCATTTACTTCTGCTCTCGACTCGGCTAGTTTTACTTTTTATCCAAGTACCGATACTACTGCTACTCTACAAACAGTAAATGGAGTAGATAAGTTTGTTTTCAATAATCTAGCAATTAAAGAAGGTACTCGTGTTACAAATCGATTTATCATCGACACGAATAATCGTTCTGGTCCATTGACAATTCCAAATATGAATATAGACACCACTACATTGCGGGTGCGTGTTCAAAAATCTGGCACTGATGCGACTATTGAATCTTATAAATTAAGCACTGGCGTATTGGATTTGAAGAGTACTACTGCTGCATACTTTATAGAGGAAGGTGTTGATGGTAAATATATTATTCGATTTGGGGATGACGTATTTGGTAAAAAATTAAGCACCGATAACATTGTATTAATTGATTATCTCGTTACATCTGGCTCGGCGGCGAATAAAGCAAAAACATTTACAATAGCTGCTACACTGACGGGTGGAACTGATGAGATAAAATCTTTTGATAGTTCAAATACCGTTATCGCTTCTGGTGGTGCTGAAAAGGAAAGCATAGACAGTATCAGAAAAACAGCACCAATATTCAATCAAACAAGAGAACGGGCAGTATCTTCTACAGATTATCGTAGTCTCATATTGGCATCAAATCCTAATATACAATCTTGTTCAGTGTGGGGAGGAGAAAACAATGATCCACCTATATATGGCAAAGTGTTTATTTCTCTGGATCCGGTTGAAGGCCAAATCATAACTGATGATATTAAAAATACAATTGAAACTAGTATAATTCAACCCAGAGCCCCTGTTGCAGTTTTACCAGAATTTGTTGATCCTGAATACACCTATATAGGACTAAAAGTTGGCATAGCATATGATTCATCTACTACGAGTCTATCTTCAGGCGAACTGACAGAAGCAGCTAATTCAGCTATCATAAATTATTTTTCTACTGACTTGAATCAACTAAACAAGAATTTTTACTATTCTCGTATACATAATGTAGTTAAAGCAGTATCTTCTTCTATATTGTCAGTGAATGTATCTCCAAGTTTACAAAAAAGACTTCTTACTGACCTAGGAATATTTGCAAACTATAGTTTTACTTTTAATAGTAAGATTCAGCCAAGAGAACTTCACAGCACATGGTTTACATTGGACGTAGCCGGCAGAAATTATCAAGTTAAACTACAAGATGTTCCTAACGCTGATGTAGTATCTCCAGCTTACAGTGGATTTGGAACTGTGAATGTAGTAGATGTAAATAACAAAAAAATACAGAGTGTAGGAACAATAGACTACGATACAGGAAAACTTACGTTGAATGCAATGAAAATTGTTTCATTGTTTGGCACTGAGACTACGCTTAAAATTAAAACCAGTCCACATGCTGATGTTAAAGATATTTCTACAAGTACTTTAACTAGACAGTCTGATGTTTCTACTGGAGCAGTTGTTGCAAAACCAGCGAAAAATACTATACTAACTTTGAATCGAAGTTCTCTTAATAGTATTACAGGTGAAAGAAAAGGAATTGAAATAATAGCAACAACAGAAGTCGCAGGTTATTAATGTCTAATCAAATTCCAGATTTTCTCAAGTATGTAGCAAGCATAGAAATTACTAATGGGGGCTCTGGCTACTCCTCTCCTGTTACTATAACTATTTCAGGTGGGGGAGGAACTGGCGCAACTGCTACTGTTGATGTACTAGATGGAGTAATCCATACAGTACAATTAACAAACATAGGTGAAAATTATACATCTGCGCCCACAATAACAGTTACTGGCTTAACTGGATCTGGCGCTGTATTGGAAGCGACTCTGGGGTTCGCAACTGGAAATCCTACTATATATGATGAGAAAACTTCTACTAGTATTAAGTACACGTTACCAGAATTTATAAGAGATGACTATTCAAAATTCATACAATTCATTGAAAAATATTATGAATACATGGATTCTGCTGGCAACCCTATAAATTTATTGCTTAATAAAAAATATTCAGATATTGATGATTTAGAAGCCGCCGAACTTGACAAAAGAGCCATTGAGCTTGCCAACGATTTTCCTCAAATTCTTCTTGCAGATAGAAAAAATTTATTAAAAAACATAAAAAAAATATACGAGTCAAAAGGATCAGAACGATCCATTAAGGCTTACTTCAAGCTAATATACAACGAAGAAGTTGACGTATATTATCCTAGTAGAGATATACTCAGAGCATCCGATGGAGTTTGGACAGAAGAAACTTCTGTTAGGGCGTCTGCGGGCTATGATAATTATGAAGTTTCAAACTTAAACGGCACCTTAGCTGATATAATATATTATGAGACTATTGGATCGGTGACATTTGCAAGAACTATTCCGATAACAATTCCCAGAGTTTCAAAAATAGCTCATACTTTGCCTCAAATTTATGAAGTAGCTATAAAATTACCAGAGGGTATAACAGAAATTCCAGGACCAGGAGCAGATGCTACTGCTGAAGTTGTAGTTAGTTCTGGTGTAATTACATCAATAACTGTTACTAACGGAGGCTTAGGTTATATTGCAGCTCCAGTTATTGAGATTTCTGGTGGCACTGGTGTTGAATGTAGAGCGGTTGTCAGTAATGGAGTAATAACTTCTATAGTTGTTACTAAAGGAGGTACTGGATATACTGGAAGTTCTGTTGTTACTTTTAATACCGATTCTGTTAGAACATTTATTGTAGAACGTGGTGGATCTCTTGCAGAGTCGAATGTAAAAGCATATATTGACAGAATAATCGTGTCTGTAACGACTGGAACTTATTCAGGGTCAAATGCGGGATTCATTACTGGTCAAATTTATACAAACTTGAACGAAGTTGGACAAACTTCACAAAATGCAATAATAAGAATTGATGCGTTAGACGCAAAAAATTCTCCTTCTTCTTGGTCTATAATTAATCCAGGTAGACGATACACAAAATCTCAATTCAACATAACTATAGGATCTAGAATAAGAGAGACTGTAGTAATAACTTTAAATACAGGTTATCTATTCAGAGAACAAGGAAAATTTAAAGACGATAGAGGCAAGTTATCTAATGTTAATAGAATACAAGATAACTACAGATATCAAAGTTATTCCTATATAATAAAAACAGGATTAGCTGAAACTGAATGGAAAAAAAGATATAAAGATTTGATGCATCCTGCAGGTCTAGAAGTTTTTGGTGATTTAATTATCTCCAATAATATAGCACTGGGGGGATTCTTTAATATATTCTCAGAAGGTCTTCACATTCATACTTTCGAGTTGCAAGATTATGTAACTGGAACAGAAGTATTTACACGAGTAGTTCAATGGTACAGAGATTTTAATGATGTTACCACTAACAGTGACAGCGAATTCTTTACAATAGGTAAAAATATTGTAGACGTTTCTGTTATAAGTGACGATTACATACAAGATTATGTAGTGAGTGACTACTTACCATTAAACTATACCGGTGCAGGTATAAGTAAGTTTGTAGAAAAAGTTTTAATTGACACTGCTACGCCAATAGATACTTTCTCTCCTGCATTGCAATACAATAGATCGCATGCAGATACTACACTTGCAAGTGAAATTTTCTCTGCCGGAGTTTCTAGATTAGAATCAGACGCTGTGTCAACTATAGATGTATTAACGTATCTGATGGACTTGGGCTTACCTATATCTGATACAGTTTCAATTTCTGATGATTATGATCAAGAGTATGTAGAAGCTGGATATGTACCATTATACTATATTGGTTCTGGTATGAGCAAAGCAGTAGAAAAGTCAATTGATGAATTAATAAGTACTACAGAAGTGTTTGAACGTGTTATAAATACATCTAAAGATATACTAGAAACCCTTGTGGTAAGTCAACAAGTTGTAAAAACTTTATCACTAATTAAAACTGAGTCTGTTAGCGCATCAGCTTCTGGTGTACTATCAATTTCAAACTATGCTCCTACGTACTTCGGCGAAGACTACGTTGGTGAGTCTCGCAATCTTTAAAAAATACGGAGAAATAAAATGATCAAGAAAGACAATACAAAAGCGACTGGTAAAGTCAATATTGTAATAAGCGATGTAAATGGAAAAGTCAAACAAGACTTTACTGTTTCTAATTTAGTAGTAGATACAGGACTTGATTACATTGCTTCAAGAATGAAAGATACGACTGATACAGCAATGTCTCACATGGCAGTAGGTACAGACACAACTGCTGCTGCTGCAGGAGACACAGCACTCGGAACAGAGTCGGCTCGTGTTACTCTCACTACTACTACTGTCACTGATAACAGTGTTGCTTATGTTGCATCTTACGGTGCAGGCGTTGCAACGGCTGCGCTAACAGAAGCTGCTATTCTAAATGCTTCATCTGCTGGCACTATGCTATGCCGTACAGTGTTTCCAGTAATCAATAAGGGTGCAGCAGATACTATGACAGTTACGTGGACCGTTACAATCTCTTAATAGGTAAAACTAGTGGCAACAATATTACTTTCTAAACTGGCTAGGGTCGAATTAGCAAGATCCTTTCTCAGAGAAATAAAAAATGTAGTAGACGATGACAATAATAAGTTATTCGACTACTACCATTTTGCCTTTGGCAGGACAACTGCATGGGCAGATGAAGAGACTCCAGAAGTTCCATATGACTCTGAAAAATATCTGAAACAGTTTAGAAATAATATATTATTTACTCAACCAATCACAGTTGCGGATTCTTGTAATTTGATAACAAGGAGAGATTGGGATAGTACAGGAGAAACAATATACGATTCGTATGATGATGATTATTCTACAACGAATCCCGCTGCATCTGGCGCTACTACATTATCAGACGCTACCTTTTATGTAATGACAGATGATTTTAGAGTGTATAAATGTATAGATAATAATGGCGGTGTTAAAAGTACTGATAAACCTGTTCACACTACGACTGACATATATCAAAGTTCTATTGACGGATACAAGTGGAAATTTATGTTTCAAGTTTCTTCTTCTGACCAAAACAAATTTTTAGATGCTTCATATATTCCTGTCAGAAAAATAACTATAGACAATCCATATTATGGTGACATAAACGCAGAAATAGATTCTATTAATATTACTTCAGGCGGCACTGGATATTCATCTATTCCCACAGTGGTAATACAGGGAGATGGAGTCGGAGCAGAAGGAACTGCTGTAATGTCAGCCGATGGGCAATCGGTTGTAGACGTGAATCTTACTAGTCTCGGCTCTGGATATTCTTATGCATTTGTTGAGTTTATTGCAGCAGGACATCCAGATGCAAATAAAGCTGAAGGCACTGTTTCTCTTGGAGACACAGACAACGAAATTGTATTACAAGCAACAATAGAAGATGCTGCAATCGAAGGAACGATTGAAAGAATAGTCATTGCTTCTGGTGGAAGAGATTATGTAGTCGGAGATACCTTCGTAAGTGTAGTTGGTGACGGCCAGATAGCAGCAACAGCAACAGCGACTGTAGCTGCTGGTACTGGATCAATTACATCAATAACCATGTCTAATGTTGGCTCTGGTTACACTTTTGCAGATATTAAATTTGTAAATTCAGCCGGCGTAGAATATTTTACTGAAGAGGAAGATTCTGCCAACAAAGCGTCTGCTAGAGCTATAATATCGCCTCTGAAAGGACATGGAAACAATCCTGTTAAAGAATTTTTTAGCACTACAGTAGCGGTAGTTGTATCTCTTTCTGACAACGATAACCGTGATCTTATATTAGATAATGACTTTAGACAAATAGGATTAGTAAAAAATATATATAATTACGGAGAGACTGCGATATACAGAACATCTGATGGTCCAGTAACAGGTACTGCCTCTTTCATCGTGAATGTTAATGATCCTACAGATTATAATTTAGATGATATTATCACTACTGATGGTGGTGGTGAATTTAGAGTAATACAAAAAGTAACTACAACTGCATCGCCAGCAACTTATGACATATTTTTGCAACCTATACTACATACAATAACTGCTTCTAGTACATTATATAATAAAACAGTATCGGCAGCCGATGTTTTTGCCTGCTATAAATAGTGTTACTGAACCAGAAATAAGTACTGCATTTGGCGAAGTAATTTACATAGAAAATAGAACTAGTATCGCTAGATCAGAAGATCAAGTCGAAACAATAAAAGCATTGATAAATTTTTAGGAAAAAGTAATGGCTCTCAATTTAAATTCTTCCCCCTATTATGACGATTTTGACGGTAACAAAAACTATTCTAGAATTTTGTTTAAGCCAGGAGTTGCGGTGCAAGCCAGGGAGCTTACTCAACTTCAGACTTTATTGTCCGATCAATTATCTCAACTATCCAGCTTTACATTAAAAGATGGTGCAATAATCAGTGGATGTGAGGAGAGAGTCTCATCTATTAGATATATTAAGATTAAAGACACTGATTTAGGTGGCACTGTAATCAACAATATTGACCTTTCAAATTATATCATCGGGGCTGAGGTAATCGGTGGTACTACCGGACTAAAGGCACAGATACTTGCAGTTAGACAAGGAGCAGAGGAAACTCCAGCTACCGCAAATGTAAAAACTCTATATCTCAACTACAACGACAGGGCAGGAACAGCCAGAAAAGTTTTTGCTATCGGCGAAACTCTCACTGTAGTTTCTCTTAATAATACGATTAGCGGCCATACTTTTGTCACATATGATTCTGGTTCGGAACCTACTGGCTCAAGATTGAGATATGAAGGATCAGCGCCGAAGATAGAACTGAGTCCTGGTATAATTTATGCTCGTGGGTCTTTTATTAGAACTACCTCGCTTGCAGCTTTCATCGATCCTTTCGTTATCGCTTCCGATAAAAATATTGGTTTCTATATTTCAGAAGCGGTAGTCGGATCATCGAATACAGGCTACAGCGATCTTTTAGATCCTGCTAGAGGTTCTTTTAACCACAATGCACCTGGAGCAGATCGTCTTCAGTTGGTTGCATCTCTTAGATCATACGATTATCAAACTGCTGCTTTACCAGAAAATTTCTATCAGTACGCAACTTGGCGCAACGGCGGAATGATAAGAAGCAAAATCAAGACAAATCCTTTGGCAGGCGTAGGCGATGCTATAGCTAAATCTGCTTTTAATGCAAATGGCAGCTATACTATAACTGGATTGCAAACTGTTATTCACGAACATCTTGCCCTAGATGGTAACGGAGGCCACTTTAGTGCTGCACAAGGTGGCAGTGCCGATAAGTTTGTGTTTGCAATTACACCTGGTAAAGCAAATGTTGGCGGATATCCAATTGAAAATAAAAATAAAGATTGGAAAATAACTATAGATAAACCTACCGACACCAAAATTGAAACCAGTATAGCACAATCAACTGCTTACGGAAACTACACATTAATTAATGAGAATTCTGGTGTTTGGGATGTTGACGGTGGAGAAACTGTATCGCTGTATGATACTGCACGTACCTCAGTGACTTCTGGAACTTTTTCGTCTACTTCGATTGCTGCTGGAAATCAAATAGGATCGGCAAAAGTTAGATATATTTCTCTCGCTTCTGGTGATGCTGGAACTGCTGCGGCGCAATATAGATTATACATGTACGATATTAAAATGTCGAGGGGCACATTCAAAGAAGTTAAGAGCATAAGCTATACTAATGGTACTGCGAATGCAGTTGCTGATACTGTACTAGTAAGCGGCGAAGCTGTAATTCAAGAAGGCAACTATAATAGGCTAGTATGGGAATTACCTTACGCAAGTCTAAAAACATTAAAAGCAAACAGTAGCGCATATAATTTTGATTTTAAATTTATTGACGAATTTGATGTCGAAGTAAACGGCAGCACTGGTGTAGTCGCATTATCTCCATCAGATCCTAGTAGTCAATCATTTTTCTTTGCAACTGGAACGCTTTTAGATTCTGTTATAACAAGCAACATTCATCTAATTGCTGTTGACTCGTTTACTATTGGCTCAAAAACATATGCGGCAGGTGAATATGTAGATTTAACAGATTCTAGTGTGACGGTAACTTGTTCTGGAACAAGCTCAGTGTCAATAACATTTTCATCTCCTCCTACTGGTGGCAATGCTGATCTTAAAGCGTATGTTAATATGCAACAAAACAGCATCAAGAATCCTATTAGTAAAACATACACAAAAGACAAGATAGTTAAAATTGATACACAAGCGACCGGCGCACAATCATTGGCTAGCAACTTATACTGCTTAGGTGTTTCTGATCTAATTAAAATTAAATCAATTACTGCAACTGATAATGCAGATTATGTTACCAATAGAGTCAATGTTACAAATGAGTTCATAGTTGATAATGGACAAAGAGATAGTTACTATGGTCTTGCTAAATTAAAACAAAAAGCTACTAGTGCGTATGACTTGGCAACAAAAAGATATATTCTAGTAACATTAGATTATATGATTTCTGCTGACGGTTCTACTGGACCAACATTTGCATGTGTAGATTCTTATTCTGCTGCAATTGCTGGCGGAAACATGACGTTACAAGAAATTCCTTTGTATTATCCATCTTCAGGTAGAATAATTGATTTAAGAAATTGCATAGACTTTAGACCGTATGTAATTGATACCGCTGAATTGATAGACAAGGCAGCATTCGATGCTGCGGATGCAGCTGGTAAAACAGTACTGTTGAATGCGGTAGCTGCAAATCCTAGTACAAATGAAGTGATCAATAGACCAACTAATGGATTAACAAATCCAGTACCAAGTGCAACTTTTAATACAAATCTAGAATACTATTTGGCACAAGCATTTAAGGTAGTAGTAACAGCAGAGGGCGAATTTAAAGTATTGACCTCAGATTCTGCTGAATTTCCAAAAATTCCACCAGTGCCGGATAATGCACTGACGCTTTCTGAAGGTATATTTGCTCCGTATCCTTGTTTGTCGCCAAAGGCTGCTAATTATTATAAAAGAGCAGACTTAAAGGCTTACATCGAACAGGTAAGAACTAAGCGTTATACGATGAAAGATATCGGTGGACTAGAAAAAAGAATTGCCAATCTTGAATACTATACTGCTTTAAGTTTATTAGAAAAAGAATCTAAGTCATTAGAAATCCTTGATGCATCTGGTGTAGATAGATTTAAAAATGGATTAATGATAGACGCATTCAATACATATGGTGTCATGGCAGTTGGTCATGATGACAATAAATGTTCTTTGGATCTAAAGAGACAGCAGTTAAGAGCCTCATTTGATTCTAGTATTATTGCATTTAAACCAATTGCTACCGATACAACAGTGGGACAAACGGGCGACATGTTCCATGTTCCATATGTTGAAGCCGTGTATACAAAACAACTACAAGCTAGTAAAACAAAAAATCTAATTAGTGAATTGTTATTTGCTGATCCAGAGCCATTACCGGTTGTTCCTGATCCAATACCTGATCCAGCACCTCCCCCGATCATTCCTCTTCCTGATCCAATACCTGATCCAGCACCTCCCCCGATCATTCCTCCGCCTCCTGTTACACCTGTAGTACCTCCGGTACCACCGAAAGCTAACGAAGTTTATTATAACTTGATTCGTTCTTCTGATAAGATCAACGAAGGTCAGTCGGTTACTATATCGTTAGAGGTGTTAAATCTACCAAATCCACTTGGCACTACAGTAGGTTATTCAGTATCTGGTGTGGACTCAGCAGATATAAGTGGAGCATCTCTTACTGGTAGTTTCACATTAGATGCTTCTGGAGACGCATCAGTAACTTTTAATACTGTCGCAGATGCTGATACAGTGGATGAAACACTTACATTAACGCTAACAGGGTTGGCTGGAACTACTAAAGGAACTCTAAGTACTAGTGTTACAATATCTGATACTACGGTTATTATACCTCCTCCCCCTCCAATTCTAGGACCATTTGCTGGTTCGATGACTCTTTCTCCATCTCAAGATTCTTGGTTTGATGATGCATATGCTGAGCCTGCATATCAAAATAAAGAGGGTTCATGGGACAACTTAGAAATAAAAGGCGACTGGAAAGAAACATGGGGCGCATGGGATTTAGTATCAGAAGATATAGTTAATGCGACATCAACTATAACTGAAGGCGAAATAGGCATTCCACCCAAAGGCTTCGGTGGTGGCTTATCACCAAGTTCAGTTGATATTGTAACTAAAGAAGAAGCAAATGGATACTGGGAAACAGAAGTAAAGACATGGACAGGTCGCAGACAACTTTACGACATAACTACAACGATTGCTGGTAAAAATACGCAAACATGGGAAAGAACTGGCTCTCGTATATTCTACGGAACTATTCCAGACGAAGTTACTGAATCTACTGGCGACTCAGTTATCAATACTGAAGTTGCTGCATGGGTTCGACCTATTAGTATAAGTGGCACTGTTGATGGTCTGATGCCAAATGCAGTGCATGCGATTACTATGGGCGGCATAAGTAAAGGCAGCGTAACTTCAAATTCAAACGGTAGAGCTACTTTTTCTATCAGCGTAAATCAAGGCGAATTTAAATGTGGAAACATTACAGTTGAAGTTACTGATTCTAATGTAGCATCAGGAATTGATTCCTATGCGTCAGCAATATTTAGTGCAAATGGAACTAAAAGAACTTTACAAACTACTTATGTTACTACCAGATGGCCAGAACCACCAGTAGGTGCAATTCCTCTACAAGAAACAAAAACTGAAATACTTCCAGTTGGCGAAGATGGAAGAACAATGACAAAAAAAGGTGATGTTATCATCACCACTGTGCAGGAAGAAGGCGTTTCAAATTGGATACCAGTAGACGATGTATTTGTAACTAGTTCTTGTGCCCTTGGTGTTGGTGACGGCACAGTTGGAAATTCAATAAGCACCTACCAGAGATATGATGGAACGACATATAATGTAGAAGCGCCGAGTGCTGCATGTACTCCTGTATCGAATCCTGAAATCACACTTGTTGCAACTGATACGATTACTTGCGCTCTTACGCCAACCACTGATACTAAAAAAGTAGTAGAAGAAGTTGATACTACTACTGGTGCAGTTACTCTACTCCAAGCAGTTGATGATGTTATTATAACTGAGGTCTCTATTTTCGATACTGCTACAAATACCAACAGTGGCGGTGATGCATCTGGTGTAACTACTGTGACACTATCAAATGGAGCAATTTTGGTAGCCGACGGTCTAGATGAGAGCGATTTTGTAGCAGGAGTAACTACTACTGAAGGTAGATATGCGGTTGCAACCGAAAACTTAATTCGTAGTGGTGGAGCTACTGTTGATTTGATCACAACTCCATTCTCCTCTACGATTAATGATGCTACAGTAAGTGCTAATACCAATACCATAGTCGCAACGGCAGCTGCTGCATTTGATCATGCACCTATCTTTAAAATTCCGACATTTCAGCAAATTTCTGATAGCATTTGTATATTTGATCCATTGGCACAAACTTTCTATGTTACTGGAATGCCGGGAGGAATGTTTGTTCCTTCAATTGACGTATTCTTTAAGACTATATCAAGCGAAGCAAATAACAATGGTGTCACTCTTGAAATTAGAGAAGTTGTCAATGGAAATCCTACTGCAAAAGTTGTACCTAACGGTAGAGTATTCCTAAGAAGATCAGATGTTGACGCATCTGGAATAAATGCTGACGGCAGTGTTGATTTTAGATCAACCAAATTTAGATTCAATCATCTTGTACATCTAAACAATGATACAGAGTATTGTATTGTTCTCAGACCAGAAGCCAATGATCCAGGATACGAAGCTTGGGTGGCAGAACTGGGCGAATTGCAAATTAATTCAACAAATAGAATTACAAAGCAAGCGCATGGCGGTGTATTGTTTACTTCTGCTAATGACAGAAGTTGGTCTGCTCATCAATCAGAAGATTTGATGTTTATGGTCAACAGATGTAAATTTAAAACCAACACAGATTATGTACTTAACACAGCTAACAAAAATATTGATTGGATTAAAGTAGACAATAATACATGGGACGATACAGTAGTTGATGGCAAAGTAAAAGCTCCTAAGTTTGATCTGAATTCTTTTGTCCACGGGTTCAAACTCACATTAGCAACTGCGGGTGAATATGCAACTGATGGCACATATGCTCTAACATTTACTGGCGGCGGCGGTTCAAATGCAGCGGGAACATACGTTGTTGCGGGTGGGATTGTGACCACAGTCACACTAACTAATCCAGGAAATGGATACACTTCTGCGCCTACAATTACATTACCACTTGGCAGTCCTACCTCAGCAGCAACGCAAGCAACAGTCAGTGTTGAATTGAATAGGGGGCAAGTAACATATTTTGATTCTTATTATAAAACGTGGGAAATACTAGTTACTGATGGAAAATTCACAGCGTCTGATCTTATATCTGACGGCATCAATTTTGTCAATATAGATAGTATTAACGACAGAGTTGTTGACGCATATGTATTGAAATCTTCTGTGATTAACCCAAATGAAAAAGGTGTTATAACCAAAAGTATCGCTCTAACAAAAACTGCTGCGGCTTCTGCTAACACTACACATACTTCGTTGCAGACAAATGCAACAGTTGAATTGGAAGAAGAGAAGACAATTTACAGCTATTCCAATGAGCAAAGAAATTATGCAGGAAATAAAACTTCTCTTGTTAAATTTACATTGAATACTCCTTTAAACAATCTTAGCCCGATAGTTGATCTTGCTGGAATGTCTATGGGTATGTACAAAAATAAAATAAACAATCCAAGTCCAGTGACTGAAAGTGTCAGATTTGGTGGCAATGCATCTGCTAAATATATTTCTCGTCAAGTAGTTCTTGCAGACAAACAAGATGCTGAAGATATGAGAGTATTCCTAGACAACAAAATCCCCGCAGGTGCTGACGTAGAAGTTTACGGTAAGTTTAGAAATGCAGAAGACGATGCTGAATTTGTAAATGATATTTTCTGGCACAAACTAGAAATTGAAACTTCTCCTAAAGTTAGAAATGAAAATTTTGCACAGTATGTTTATAAGATTCCTGCAAAGGGTTCAAACTCATACGGCACAGATAGTAGTACTGGCGTTTATGAGTATGATGTTCGTAGGATTAGCAACATTGCAGTCAGTGCTGGTGGTACTGGATATACTCAAGGCGGCGAGCCAATAGTAACATTAACTCACTCGGCAGGAACTGGATACGGTGCAACTGCTGTAGCTGTCGTAAATGGGGCGGGCGAGGTGTCTGAAATTAAAATTACAAATCCTGGTCGTGGATACGATACGGGTACTGTAAGTGCTACACTCACTGGCGGAGATGGAACTGGAGCGACTGCTGGTACTGTAACTATTTCGACAATTACATTTAAAGGATATAAAGATTTTGCAATAAAGATTGTTCACCTCAGTGACAATACTGCAAAAATTCCTAAGAGTTCTGGTCTCAGAGCATACGCATTACAGGTTTAATATGAGCATAAATAAGTTTGTCCAGATAAAAGATTCACCAAACTTTTACAGAGATGTACATTCGAAAGGTTTGGTGAATACTGATCACAGGGCATTGGAAGAATATAAAAATGCCAGACGGCAAAGACAAAAGTCTAGCGAGTCAATTGTTAAATATGAAAATGATATAAATACATTGAAAGATGAAGTAACAGTTTTAAAAGAATCTTTGAAGTTAATTTTAGATAAAATGAATTCTCAGGAATAATTAGATGGCAACATTAACATTAAGGTCAGTTAAAGGTACTCCCTTGACAAATACCGAAGTTGATAATAACTTTAGTAATTTGAATACTGACAAATACGAGTCTGGAGATTCAGTTAGTGTTGATGATTTGGTAGTTACAGGTGAGACTACTGTTAGCACATCAGCCTCTGTAAGTGCTGCCGGTACTGTACAGGGTGATGCTACTGCATTGACAAAAACATACAATATAGTTACGACAGCAACAGTAGATCAAGGAGTTCAACTTCCCTCTGCTGCTACTGGCAAATCTTGTACCGTATTGAATGCAACGTCAGTCAATATTAAAATTTATCCTGCTACATCTGATCAAATAGATAGTCTTTCAGTCAATGTTGCAAAAGACTTGGCGGCAGGCGCATCTTATAATTTAGTCTGTTCTTCTAGTAGTGAATGGAAGACATTGCAGCCAACTCTAATTTTCGACTCATCGGGCGCCCGCCTGAATTAAGGAATAATAAAAAATGCGCCCAATAAGAATCAAAGCGTCCAGCACTCCCCCATCGTCTGCAAATTTCCAAGGTCTGCAGGAAATGACAGATAATGAAATTAATCAGTATCTTTCATATGTCATCACAAATAAATTTGCCAGTGATACTGACGGTAGTGGAACAGCAGAACTTAATGTAGACACTTCAAATGCATTATCTGGAACTACCATTGGTAACTGGACAAATACAATCAGAGATGATGCAATAGGTGCCCATCCAACTGATGGTGCAACTACAGATACTGTGTACTACTTCAAACAAGTTACTGCTGCTGCGACAGAAAGTATTACGAATCGTCCAGTAGGATATGATGCTGGCGCTAAAGAATTTTCGGATGCGGCACTTGATACTGATGTATTGGATAAAGTCATCGAAGACATGGTAACAGGTACTGCTTACACTGTTGGACAATACTCACTAGCAGCAACATCGCCTTCTGGTGGCACTTGGACCTCACGATATACCATAACAGATTCCAACCAAGGCGGAAGCAGTAACATATATTTGTGGCAAAAAACTGCTCCGACTACTGCTGCAAATGCTGATTTAACATCATTGAAACTAGATGGTACTAATATAAAAGGTATGTCTGCTGCTGAAATTGAACAAGTAGTGCCTAACTTCAGAAATAGAATTATTGACAATAATATTGGTACATACAAACTACAAACATCTACGCCAGGAACTGGTACTTGGATTCAGATGGGCGATTCGTTGATTGATACTCGCCAAGAAGTAGCATCGCAAAACTACACTGGAACATATACAGGTGCTTTCTCAGGCGACTATGCAGGTAACTATGTAGGATCTTATGTAGGTTCCAAAACATATTCTGGATCATATACTGGTTCATTCTCAGGCGACTATGCAGGTAACTATGTAGGGACTTCGGCATACGCAGGAGCTTATGCAGGTGCTTACGCTAGAACTGAAGCATATACTCTTTTCTATTCAGGTTTCGCTGGCGGTACTAACTACTACACTGGTTATTACACTGGGTTCTATACCGGTTTCTACAGTGGTGATAAAACCTATACTGGTTATTACACTGGTGCATACAATAGAAACTTTAGTGGTAACTATGTAGGAACTTCTGCGTACTCTGGTACATATTCAGGCACTTACACTGGTTATTATACAAACAACTTCTCAGGCACATATGCAGGCGATACAATTCAAGGCACTACTGAAGATGTATCAACTGTAAAGCTCTGGCTGAGAACAGCATAAAATTTTGACTATATAGTATTACACTATTTTAATTATGGAGCTACACAATGTCTGAACTCGTAATTTCTGCGGATACTTCGGTGCAACAAGTATCCGCAGAAATACCTAAAAAGAAATATCTTTTTCCTTATTGGTCCAACAAAGATAATAGACACCTTATCGTCACGATAGAAAATTCTGATGGTCAGAGCAGTATGGCTTCCATAATGGATCCTGATGGCACTAATCCTGACATGAAGTCTGTTCTAGAGCAGTATACCGAAGATGAAATTGATAACAACACACAAGTTGGTCTAGACAGACGCAACGAAAATATCAAGCGCCAAATGGAAAGGCGTGAATCTCAGATGGTTCGTGGTAAACAAGAATCATTATTTAACTGTAAGCTAGAAGCATTTGAAGTAGATGCTATTAAAAATTCTAAAAATACTGAGATGAAACGATTAATCCGTAAGTCTAAGTCTATCATGGAAGTTCAGGCATATGCTACTATTTTGTTGATGAAGGAACTTGAGAATGGCAAAGAAGCAGACTAAAGGGTTTGTTATTGTTGCTTCTGTTAAGAAAGGATTCTATCGTTATGCTAAAGTACTAGCAGAATCAGTACGAGATTTTTATCCAGAAGCTAACATCACTTTCTTTACCCATGAAGAATGGGTTGAACAAGAAGACTATGAGTTATTTGATAACGTAGTGACTGAAGGAATTCCTCGTCACATTCGTGCTAAGTTGTGGGCGCTAGAAAAGACTCCATACGACATTACTTGTTATCTAGATGCTGATATGATGTGTCAACATGAAGATATTCAGAATGTATGGGACGAGTTGCCTGATGATATGGACATTGTATTTACTAAGAATCGTCCATACAATGCTAAACTGACTAAGTTGGCAGAGGGCGAAGAGATGACTTGTCACTGTGGATTCTTTATCTACAGAAAAAACGAAGCAACAATGGATCTCATGGGAGCTTGGTACACTGAGTATCTTGCACAATGGGAACCTGACTATGACATGTTACACTACCCCGAAGATGCTAGAAAGTGGGACACATTTACTATGTGGCGGCTGTTGACTTATGGCGAGAAAGATGTTAAGTGGGGATATATAGCAGAACCAGATGCTCGTTGGAATTTTGTAAATGGATATCACTTTGAAGAACTACAAGGCACTGACGTTGTTTTGTATCATCATACTATACCTCAGGATAAGTTAGACTAAATGAAACTAGTTGACATAAAAAACGAAGACATTCTGAAGATTATCACTGACTACAGCGATTGGTTCTTTGAGCAAGACTTATCTGAGTTAGATAAAATATCTAACCATGAAGGCAGACATCAGGGATACACACTACCTAAAGCCTGTGGTCTTGAACACTTAGAAGAAGTGATATCTAAAGATGGTGAACATATAGGATATCCTGAGAAAACTATGTCAGTTGATATTGCATCTGAGGAACGAGTATCTTCTGAACATAATAAAAAATGTAGAGACATGGCTACTACATTGTGTTCATACTTAGGCGCTCGTAACCAAGCAGTCAACGTGTATTATCCGCCTGGCGGTTTCATGGGCTGGCATAATAATTGGAATGCTTCTGGCTATAATATTCTATTGTCATATTCAAAAGAAGGGAATGGCTTCTTTCGCTACAGAAATCCTATTACGAAAGAAGTAGTCAACATGAAGGACAGCCCAGGTTGGACTTGTAAGGTAGGATACTTTGGTAAAGGTAGAGAACCCGACAAAGTAGTATATCACTGTGCCGGGTCTCATGAAGCTCGTCTTACTTTAGGCTTCGTCATACCACACTTAGAAATGTGGCAAGACATGATTGCAGATATATCAGGAGAAGACGCTACTTCGTTCCAATAGCCATAAAGCGTTCGAACTCGTTTAGACCATCAAATGTCCAGTACTTCTGCTCAATAGAGTCTTGATACTGGACATTTTTTATGCCTGTATTTTCTATATGCTCTTCAATACTATTCATACAATTGATGCCGTACATCTCTTTAATTAGATTTGAGTTCTGTATTGCAAAGATACAATCAGGATTTGCAGTAGTCAATTCTTTCAAAGGATACATTGTCTCAGCACACATTGAGATTACTACATCAGATTCCATTGCATTAATGTCGTGAAACGCAAAAGGAACATCCCAGTTGATATGATTCAAATCTACACCTTCTTCTCGATAATGACGATTAAATACTTTAGACAATTCTAGTGCGTCATTATCAACATCAATCAGATTTATCTCTTCTCAACATTTAAGTTCTCGCATAGCAACGGAACGAGAGGAAACCCTAACCAAGAATTTAACACTGTAATGTTTAATTTCTTTTCGTTGTCTATGTGGTTTAATAACTCTTCTACGAGCCAGATAGCAGCTTCCATAGAGTTTGGGTTGAGAGACTTTCTAAAATCTTCTTGTTTGTAAGGCATTTCATGGTTAATTTTATCTAAACCATCACCCCAATTTTTATAGTTATTTAAAAAATTATAACTTAACATCTTCAGGTCGCTCCATAGAATCATATAAACAAATAAGTGGCTCTTCTCTAAACGTCTGCTTTCTCACATCAGTAGGCCACACGTAACCGTTGTTGTAGCTATACACCCAACCGTCTGGAAAATATTCTATATTCAGTAGACGATCTCCTTGGTGTGCAAAAAGATTATCTAGTCCTCTGTAATAGAAAAACATCTGAGAAGGGTAGTCTTTCACAAATTTAGTAATCTTGTCAATATTTAGTCTGTCATTCCAACGAAGTACGCTAGAGTTTAAGTCAGTGTATTTCCACTGAGCATCAACAACATCCGTTTTCATCTTTCTCATATTGTGCCAACTTGTTCTAATAAAAACAAGATTGTCATCGCACGGATAGTCTACTATACAATCTATATCTTTCTGTATAATTACATCTAAATCAAAAAATATCTTTTCACCTTTCTGCTTGACTACACTACGATCAAAAAGATGTAGCTTGTTCCACCATTTCTCGTAGTAGTTATCTTCTGGAAAAGGTATCACAAGTATATCTGGATTCAAATCATGTGGTAGTTCAGTCAAGCAATAGAAATCAAAGTCTTCTTTGATAAACTTTTTGCATTGATCGTGTATCTTATTCACATGCTCAGGGCCATATTTTTGTCCCCACTTCACTGTGTAAATATTAATCATCTCCAATGCTCCAATAAATTAGGGTCTGCTAAGTCATCTTGTTTTGTGCTGCCTCTACTTTTATCTTCAAAAGGCAACAAGTCAATATTAAATACACACAATATAGGATCTTCTCTATATGTATCTACTGCTAAATCATCTTCTTCCCAAGAACGACCACGATTGTATGAGTATGCCATCCAACTTGGGAAGTGTCCCCATAACTTTGCCTCACTGAAATCTCCCCACCGCCAACTGTGATAGTTGTCTGTACCGTCAGTGAAGGTAAACCATATTCTTTCTTGGTGTTCTAGTACATCTTTCCAAATGACTTCGCATTGGTCATCACTCCAAACTTGACAGCTACCGTTAGTGTAAGCACCGTGTGCAAGTTTGAATTGTCGTGTAGTCATAGGACGAGGATCTTGCCACCAACTTCTCAGTTTAGTAGGGCGGTCTAAATCGTATATAATGATAGGTTCCATATCATTCTGGATAATAACATCCAGATCAAGAAAGACGAAACGACCAGTAGGTTTATCTTCAGCAAAATTATGAGTGTTGAAGACAAAAGTCTTAGGACGGTCCCAACAACGAGCCATGCCATATTTAAAATTATCGTTACCAAACCAATACTTAGGATGAATGCTGTCAATGTCAGGGAAGTCAATTACTTTAATCTCCTCATCAAGACCTTCAGGATGCTCAGTGTAGCAATAGAAGTGAAAGTCAAACTTCTCAGGATCAGTATGGCGCTTTGCCATATTCTTTAGTTTGTTTACAAAGTGAGGACCATACTTAGTTCCCCATTTGCAGCAGACATAGTTTACTCTCATTCTCCCTCCCACAAAGTCAACATGATTGGATCTTCTAGTTCTTCAAGTTTTATTTGTGACTTTGCTTTCGGATCAGGTGTTAGGTCTGTATTGAAAACACAAATCTTAGCATCGGGTCTATATGTTTTTGGTTCTATATCATCAGGATAAGTCATACCTCTATTGTATGAATACACCCAATCAAAAGGAATGTTAGACCAGAAGTCTCTCTGTCTCCAGTAGTGATAGTTGTCACTGCCTTTGTAGAATGTTTTGAATACCATCTCATCATTAATCAGAACATCATGGTAAATGTGTTTGCACTGTCCGCCATTCCACAACATCATACTAGAGTTATAGAAAGTGCCTCTCATTTCAATAAAGAGTCTTTCGTGTATCTGAGACGGATTCTGCCACTTAGAATGTGCTATACGAGGCTTTTCTGCTAGTTCATCTATGTCATCTATATTGTTTTGAATGATAACATCTAAATCAAAGTAGCACCACTTGCCTTCATATCCTAGCCATTCATGTGAGTTGAATACAAGAAACTTGGCACGATCCCAACAATAACCTTCTTTGCCAAACCAATGATCTGGATGAAGCACACCATCATCAGGAATAGGATGCGTGTCACACTCTAGACCTTCAGTGTCATCTGTGTAGCATGTGAATGTGAATGGCTTCGTATAGTTTCTTTCGACCATACGAAAGAGATTATTTACATAATCAGGAGTGTACTTATCGCCCCACTTGATACATACAAAGTTTATCATAATCTTTCTCAATGTCGGGAAAGTCATCTTGCCCGTTTAATAGTGCTATCGTGTAGTCTGGCTTATAATCACCACCGGAGAACTTGAAAGAGTATATCTCGTTCTTTGGAAAGTGTTCGAAAGTAAAGTTTTCATGGTATAAAAATCTATCATCACCTGCGTATTTAACCATGTAATAGTCTTTATTTTCTTCCCAGTAATCATATATATGTCTAGCATCTTCCCATAACATTACACTTGA
>Ga0206128_1000295_pt1 | contig 59506 bp, 54 predicted proteins | sample Helgoland_Spring_7_FD_148601 | JGI IMG/M metagenome (GOLD analysis project Ga0206128, IMG submission 148601) | Pelagic subsurface seawater microbial communities from Kabeltonne, Helgoland, North Sea - Helgoland_Spring_Bloom_20160426_1 | ecosystem: Environmental > Aquatic > Marine > Epipelagic ... | reverse complement strand
ATACCAACTGTGGGTGTATTATTGCTCCATATATTTTCATATTCATAAGCGCCTTCAAAATTTACGTAATTATCATTTAATACTCCAGAAAGATAGACGCATGTATTTTGATTACTGCCTCCAATATCAAGTATATATAAACCAGCGAAATCACTCTGATATATATTACAGTTTAAGTTAAAAACTATTTGTTCAACTTCCCCATCATCAATACTAAATTGAATAAATTCTTCTACACTATTACAAGCCGATAAGGTCCCTAGTTCTGTTACTGGACTAGTCAATGTATAGTTAATTTCAGAGGTGGTTTGAAGGGTATCGTAATCATAACCCGTGATACTAATGGAAGCATTTTCATTACAACTAAGTACATTGATTTCATATGTGCCATCTGTGACCAAGCTGTAAAACCCAAGACCATCCTCAATTATAACTTCAACATATCCATTCACGACAGGATTTCCATCACATGTGTTAAAAACTCCTGTAATGGTTTCTAGATAGTCTTCAATTTCTGAGGCATCTAGCACAATGTTAAGTGTGGTGTTCTCACTAAATGGGCCTACAGTTTCAGAAGAATTAGGGATTTCTATATTATTGCAAATGTTATACAAGAAGTATTGTAGATTCAAAGTTTGGTTTGCTGGGATAATACCACAAACTTCTCCAGAGTCATTTGTAATTCCGTATCGAGTTCCATTGAACTCACTTTCAATAGCAACCTTAATATTACTCAATGGAGTGTTGTTAGAGTCTGTTATGTTCATGCATATATTGACATATTCTGCTGGAATATCACAATTCCAAAAGGAGAAATGACTGACCGTTCCAACATAATTTGTGCCCTGAAGTGTGGCACTGCCCTCTTCAATCCAATAGCCTTTTTCTTCGTCAAAATACCAAAGTGGGATTTCATTAGGCGCTCCTACTAAAGTTTCAGGATCTAATGGGACGGTTATGGTTGCAGTGGTTCCTTCAGAGAGGTTTAATTTTTCTCCAGTTTCGCTGCGTAGTTCTACAGCTACCATTCCTAAAGTTTCGAGCATTCTTGCCTCATTTTCTAAATTTTCTGCCAATAGCATTCCTGGTATTTGTTGTTGCATATCTTCATCGGTAGGGTTTAATAAATGCAGAGTTACCTGTACATCACCCGTGTAGTCGCTACCATCAGCATTACTATATGCTCCAGAGAGGTCAACAGCAGCTCCATTGCTTAAACTCACCGTTCTAGCAGTTCCAGAACTCACCGTTTGAGTCACCGTTTGCGGTAATAACATTATTTGAACTTGATTGATCCCTGCAGTTGGTACTACGGATCTTGAACCGTGTAGGAATCCTACTTTTTCTACTTTAATAAAAGCAAACTTTTCATATACCTTTGCATCTCTTATGATAAAAACACCGTTCATATCGGTGTCGATTGTACTGTTTCCAATTTGAACGGTAGCTCCACTCACAGGGTTTTTTTGTAGATCGACTACACGTCCCATAAAATCACTATTGGTAAGATTTCCAAAGCTTTCTAATAATGTGACAGATTGAGGAGGTGTGTTAGAATTATTTGTTCCTCCGGTTGGTTCTTCACTACAACGTACGAAGCAAAAGAAAGTTAGGAGTATTAATAAATTTCTGAAATTCGAAATTCTTTTTAGTGAATCCATGATTATAATAAATTGGTTAATGATTCAATAAATGTACAAAATTCTATAAATATGTAAATGAGCTTCGTTTCATCACATAAAAAAACCACTCAATTGAGTGGTTTTTTTATTTTTATTTGGACAATTTTGTTAAACAAGCATTGTCACTGGGTTTTCTATATACCCTTTAAGAGTTTGTAAAAACTGCGCGCCAGTTGCGCCATCTACCGTTCGGTGATCGCAAGCAAGAGTGAGTTTGATTGTGTTTCCAACCACAACCTGTCCATTTTTAACTACTGGTTTTTGAACAATTGCCCCCACCGATAAAATTGCTGAGTTAGGTTGGTTGATAATGGAAGTAAAACTCTCTATTCCAAACATCCCTAAGTTAGATACCGTAAATGTACTACCGTCCATTTCTTGAGGGGTTAGTTTTTTATTTCGAGCACGGCCAGCAAAATCTCTAACAGCAGCACCAATTTGTGGCAAGCTTTGTTCATTGGCAAAACGCACAACAGGAACAACTAAACCATCTTCCACAGCTACCGCTACACCAACATGTACATGATTATTGAGTTTCATGCGATCTGCAAACCATTGGGAATTTACTTGTGGATGTTGGCGTAAGGCCAACGCACACGCTTTGACAATGATGTCATTAAATGATATTTTGGTATCTGGAACGGTATTGTATTGTGCTCTAAAAGCCATGGCGTTATCCATGTCGAATTCCACATTCAAATAATAATGAGGTGCAGTAAATTTAGATTCGCCTAATCGTTTTGCAATGGTTTTACGCATTTGCGAATTCTTGATTTCCTCAAAATCTTCTTGGCCAGTGGGTACAAACTTAGCTGTACTTGCGGCAGAACTTACTGCTGTAGGCGTGAAGTTTTCAACATCGCGTTTGATGATGCGTCCGTTTTCGCCACTTCCAACCAATTGGTTTAAAGGAATACCTTTGTCATCAGCCATTTTACGTGCCAATGGCGAAATATGTAAACGTCCTGTTGTATTAGATACTGGCGCTACAGCGACGGGTGTCGCTACAGTGGCAGCGTCTGCTTTTGGTGTTTCTTTGACTTCTGGATTGGTAGGTTTTGTTGCTTCTTGTGCTGGTTCTGCAGCGGCTGGTGCTCCAGCCGAAAAGTTAGCAGCAACCGCTGAAACATCTGTTCCTGCAGGGCCAATAATGGCTAAAAGATCATCTACATTTGCAGATTCACCTTCTTGTAGCCCAACATATAATAAGGTACCTTCATTAAAGGATTCAAATTCCATGGTTGCTTTGTCCGTTTCGATTTCGGCTAAAATGTCGCCTTCTTCGACTGCATCTCCTACATTTTTTAACCAGCTCGCGACTGTTCCCTCTTCCATGGTATCGCTTAAGCGTGGCATGGTTACAACGACAACGCCTTCAGGAATATCAATTGAACTAGTTTCTGTTGCGGCTTCGGCTTCCACAGCCGCTTCAGTTGTGTCCTCGACTGCAGTGGATTCTTCGGCTGCAGTTGGATTGGCCAAAAGCTCAGAAATGTCTTCACCTTCATCTCCAATAATAGCAAGAAGTGCATCTACCATCGTAGTTTCACCTTCTTGAACGCCAATATGGAGTAAGGTTCCTTCATTAAAGGATTCAAATTCCATGGTTGCTTTGTCGGTTTCGATTTCGGCAAGGATATCACCTTCTTCAACTTTGTCTCCTACTTTTTTCAACCAGCTTGCCACAGTTCCTTCTTCCATGGTGTCGCTTAGTCTGGGCATATTAACTATGATTGCCATAACTTATAATTTATGTTGTAAAAATGGATAATCTTCTTGTTCGTATACGACATCGTACATGACACTTTTTTCTGGATACGGCGATTCATCAGCGAATTTTTCACATTCAGCAACAAGGTCTTTCACACGCTTGTCGATGACTTTAATATCATCTTCTGTAGCATATTCTTCTCGAAGAATAACATCCAAAACTTGAGTAATTGGATCAATTTTCTTGTATTCTTTGACTTCGTCTTTGGTTCTGTAGTGTTGTGCATCACTCATAGAATGACCTCTGTATCGATAGGTTTTCATTTCTAAAAATGTTGGACCATCTCCGCGTCGAGCACGTTGGATGGCTTCGTCAAACGCTTCAGCAACTTTGATCGGATTCATTCCATCTACAGGACCACAAGGCATTTCATAGCCTAACCCTAATTTCCAAATATCAGAGTGGTTTGCGGTTCTGTCTACAGATGTTCCCATAGCGTAACCGTTGTTTTCACAAACAAAGACTACAGGTAGTTTCCAGTTCATCGCCATGTTAAAGGTTTCGTGTAACGATCCTTGACGGGCAGCACCATCACCAAAATAACAGAGTGTTACGGCACCAGTCTCATTGTATTTGTCTCCAAACGCCATTCCAGCACCTAAAGGAATTTGACCCCCAACGATTCCATGACCACCATAAAAGCCTTTTTCTTTAGAAAAAATATGCATTGAACCTCCCAATCCTTGAGATGTTCCTGTAGCTTTTCCAAAAAGTTCTGCCATTACTCTGCGTGGATCAACGCCCATCCCAATGGGTTGTACGTGATTTCTATAAGCTGTAATCATTTTGTCTTTGGATAAATCCATGGCATGTAAAGCGCCTGCAAGGACGGCTTCTTGACCATTGTATAAGTGGAGAAATCCTCTTACTTTTTGTTGGATATAAACGGCTGCAAGCTTGTCTTCAAACTTTCGCCAGAGCATCATATTTTCGTACCAATCGAGGTAGACTTCTTTAGTTATCTTCTGCATGCGTTTACAGTAATTGTTTTTAATGTAAACACAAAAGTAATACTTTGAATGATAACCTAAAAAGAGTAAGAGTTAATTTTTTAAAAAATATTATAGTACTGTTTTGTCAAAGATCCATGGAAGGATATTTTCAACTGAATTTGAGTACGCTATTTGACCACTAGTCCCCATGAAATACAATTCCATTGGCATGTTTTGTTTGACTTCATACTCTGATAATGCCTGCCTACAAGCACCACATGGAGGAATGGGTTTAGGGGTTGGGTTTGTAGTTGATCCAGCAACGATGGCCATGCGAATGATTTTCTGATTAGGAAATTCTGCTCCAGCGTAATATATAGCAGTACGCTCGGCACATAATCCAGAGGGATAGGAGGCGTTTTCTTGGTTATTTCCAGCTATAAGTTGTCCGTTTTCAAGTTCCAAGGCTGCGCCAACCAAAAATTTAGAATATGGAGCGTAGGCTTTTTTTCGTGCTTCTGTCGCTTTTAGAATCAAATTTTGAACGGGAGTTGCTAATTCTTTAATACTGTCATACACCTCAAAACTAGTTTCAATTTTTATTCTTTTCATAGGTTCGTTATTATTGGTTAATATGTATAGACAAAAAAACTATTGCTGTATGCAATAGTTTTTTTTAAAAAATTAAAGCAATTACTTAGTATTCAGTGTATTCACCGTCACCCAAATTGAAAGATAAGGAGAATCGTAAAGTATTTTCTAAAGGACTTTGTACTTTAGATGCTGAAAACAAGTAGGACAAATCTATGTTGACCGTACTGTATTTAAAGCCAGCACCTATAGCGAAAAATTTCCGAGCCCCTTTGAATTCATTTTCATTAAAATATCCGAGTCTTAACGCAAAGGAGTCTTGGTATAAGTATTCTGCGCCTAAGGCCCAAGTAAACTCATCAAGTTCTTCGCTAAACCCGCCTGGCGCATCGCCAAAGGATTGAAAAACTCCAGGCAAAAACTCAACATTTGGGTCTTGGCCTTCTATGATTACATTGCTTGTTACTAGGGCGCCCAAAGTGTCACCTTCGTCATAAACGCCGTTGTCATTTTCATCTGTATAATTAAATTCATCTCCAAGAATTGGAGGTGTAGGCACTAATAATTTAGTAACTTCGGCAGTTACACTTACTTTGTTGTACTGGTCAAAAATAAAATCAAATCCACCTCCTAATCTTAGGTTTGTAGGTAAGAAATTTTCGTTTCCACCGTCATCATATTTAATTTTTGGACCTAAATTTTGAATGGCAAACCCTCCTCTCCAACGGCCATTGAAGTCGTTGTAAGCTTCCTCTTCACTTTGATAATACCCGGCTATGTCCACGCCAAAAGAACCAGCTGCTTTGGCGTTAACATCTAATGCTTGAATTCTTAAATCAGAACGCAAGTAACGCATTGCCACTGCCATTGAAAACTGATCCGAAAGTCGTAAGGAATATGAGGCATCTAGAGTGAGTTCGTTAGGTTTTTCAATAAGGGCTTGCGAAAATTCATCTGCTCTTAATTCAATTTCACCCAAAGAAAAATATTTAAGGCTCACAGCAAATGCACTTCGGTCGTTGAGTCTATTGAAATAAGTCACATTGCCTAAAAAAATATCATTCACCAATTTACTTAAATATGGCGTATAGCTAATTCCGAAGCCTGACTTTGCTTCAGAAAAGGCATACTTAGATGGGTTCCATTGTTGCGAATAGGTGTCCACTGAAGTAGCTACGCCCATATCGCCTAGTGCAGCTGCACGTGCATCAGAAGCGATCAAAATAAAAGGAACTCCAGTGGTAATCACTCTTGAGTCTTGTTTTGGTATGATTGTAGTGGTTTGAGCGTTGACTGTAGTTAAAAATAGAGTTGCAATGCATACAACGCCTAAAGAAAATTGGCAGTTAATTTTTTTAAATGAATTCATTGTGGTTTAGGTGTTATGATTTAACAAATATAAATTAATATTATAGGATTACAAGTTTTTCAATTTTTTCTGCTTGCAGCCCTGTACTATTTGAGCGTACTTTTAGGGTGTAGACATAAACGCCTTTGCCAATTTTATTGCCAAAATCATCGGTGCCATCCCAGGTTATGTCGCGAGAAACTGAACTTGTTGCATTAAAGCCAGTATTGGTTTGGTCATTAATTGTTTTTATCAATTTTCCAGAAACAGTAAATATTTGAATTGAAACGTCCAATACTTCTGAACTATTGTGGCTGAACCAAAACTCAGTGTAATTAATAAAGGGATTCGGATAGTTAAGCACATTTGAAAGCTCTAAACTTTCATCTTTATCAAAGACAATAAACTGAATGTCTTGTGTTGAAGAGTTGTTGTAAACGTCCCATGCTTTAACAGTCATTGTGTGCAGTCCTGGACTCAGATCTCTAAATGGGTAGCTTAACGTTCCACGCTGGTAATCGTCTACAGCCGCGGTGTAGTAATCGTTTAATCTAAAAACAGTGGTTTCATCGCCGTCTAATATGGCAGTGATATCGTGACCAATCCCACTAGCAGTATTAATCCCATTTTCATCGTATAAGTTTGCCAAAAGTGTTGGGTTTTCATTTGTTATCCCTCCAGAAATAAAATTTTCATCATTCATAAATAAATTTATGGTAGGACCAGTGTTGTCTTCCGGCGCATCGAGATTTACACCTCCAATTTTAATGTCATAACTATATCCTCTATTGTCATCAGACGTGGTATTTGCCTTAGCGTAGAGGCTTATTTTCCCATTTCCTTCAGCAACTGTGATGTCTCTTGGAACAATAAATTCAAATGCAAATTCGCCATTGGTAACACTAGCTTGTCCTCTGTAGATTACTTCTCCAAGCACCTCAAAATCCATTAAAATTAAGTCGTTGTTTGAATCTCGAGTGCCATCATTCCCAAGAGTAGTTCGTTGAATATTTTTGTCATAAATAGTAGCCGTTAAGATGCCATTGTAAGTATTTAAAATCGACCCTTGAGCATCTGTGACATGACCTTCAATTTTAGCAGGGCTTAAAGCTTTAAGAACAGGTGAGGATATCGCAACAGCTTCGTTGTTAATTTTTGTAACTTGAATGTCGGGATCGGCTATAGGAAGTTTTAGGGCCGGATCGCCAATGCTGAATACTAATCGGCGCTGCGACTGATTGGCAATCATGGGGTCGTTTTTAGTGCGTCTTAGTGCCTCTGCGATACTTATAGTTTGATCGCTTCCGTAGGATAATAAATATTGACTTAAGGTTTTATTAAAATTTATACCAACATTGACATAAATTCTTCGGGTAGTCGTAATTAAATTAATAGCACCTCCATTTTTGTTCCAAAACAAAAACTCTCCAGCTGTTTCTCGCAGTGGGTTGTCAAATTTTGTGTACTCACAAGTAACGGTCACAAAACAGTTCAGTTTTGTAGGGTTGTTGAGTTCTTGTGCATTAATGATGTCAAAAATACGTTCCAATGCGATGCCGTTTTCACCTCCATGTCCAAAATAGTTTACCACGATAGCACCGACTTCAAGGGCATCAAAAATTGCTTTATTAACTAAACTGTAGCGGTTTCCTCCCGAAGTTGTTTCTTGAACATAGGAATCAGAGTGGATTTTTTGAACATTTAAAAAAGGCTTTTCTGCTTTTACGTCTTCAGCGATTGCTTCTGTTGTTTCCTGTATAATCCGGTCACTTAATTTATCTATGTCATCCGAGACGAACATAAAATTATTTCGCCAATTTCCAAAAGCTTCAGGCAGGTAGTAAGACTCTATTTTGTCTACCATTTCTTTGGCGCGTTGGGTGTTTTCAACCAAAATTCTGCCCACCGCAATATCAAGTTTGTCAGAATTAGCCATGGTGCCTTCATTGGCGTCCATCATGCCAAAAAAATCATCGGATACAAAAGAGCTTACCAAGCTAAAACTTTCTAAGGAATACCACGGAGGAACAATATTAGTGTTATTGCGTATGCGGTTTTTATAGTCAAAAGAGGCATCCCCAAAAAGGCATAAATATTTTAACCTTTTTGAGGGTGTACTGGCATTGTCATATACGTATTTTACAAAATTCCGAATTCCTGAAATATCTTGCATGCCAGAGCTAAACTCTTGATAAAGCGCTTCTAAAGTGTAGACTTTTACATTTAAATTATTTTCTGTACGATTGATTTGCGCTAGACGTTCTGCTTGGTTTCGTAAAAAACTAGGCGTTATAATCAAATAATCGATGTCTTTAAAATTCCCTTGTGCATCCAAAAATACAGTGCCTTTGATGTCTTGGTTTGGGATGTTTGTTGTGACTGTTTTTCTAGGAGTATAAAAATCAGGACCCACAGCTTGGTAGGTTTTTATGCGTCCTAAGTTAGTTTTGAAACTAAATTGCGCCTCGGCATTTTCATTAGTGTAAAACTGAATTTGATAAGGATTGCTTACATCCCAAACTTGTGATATTGTGGTCGCATTAGAAATTACAAATTCGCCTATACCAGATTGTGTAGCGGTTTCTCGGTGTTTGAATTCAAACTGAGTTCCGAGACTCGTTAAGGCACATTCAGCCTCAATAGAAATATAATCCAAATATGCCATTGCGGATGGATTACCGTTATTGTTGTAAGCCAGCTCTACATTTACTGCCTCCGAAGAAACGGGGACAGACCCGTCAAAGGAACGGCTTCTTGCTAAAGTGTTGTCGCCAATTGGGGGAAACGAAATATCTCTAATAAGCGCACTATTTAATTTGAGTTGCATACTGGTGCTAGACTCGGATATTGCAGCAGTATAGACCTTTAAGGCTACAGGGCTGCTGCTAATTAAATTTGGAAAATTGAAACTAAACGTTCTTACGTTCTCGACATCAAAGCGATGCCCAAACCAGCGGCGTCCCATTTTAACTAAATTGTAGGTGTCAGATTCTATAAATTTATAGTTGTGAAAACTATCAAATGTAAGAGTTGCAGCTCCAAGAGGTTCTACAGCTGAAGACATTCTGGCGCCATTTCCAGAACTAATATTTACATAGTAATAGCTTTGATCACTGTAGGGGTTGATGTGAGAATTGTTTTCGGGATTAAATTTTTTTGGACCGATGGCATACATCAAAATATAGTCATTGTCATTAAAAACACCATCGTCTTCGCCAACGACTTGAATAGTGTTTTCAATCAAGTCGTTAGAGACAGTGTTTGAGTTTAGTAACGGAAGTGAGGCGCCTCCATGTCCGTAAATCTTAATAGTCCTCGGATTCAAGTTGTTGGTGTTAATACCCAAGCTATTTAGGAAACTTTTGTTCAGAATGTGAACCCCTGTGGTGTCAACAGCAAATCGGTACCAGTCGCCTGATTTTAATTTAGAACTAGAAAGGGCAGTAGAACTCGTGTTTCTTCTATTTTGTGCGTTTGATCGAAATGATAGTGTAAATCGGGTGATTTTTTTAAGCACTCCATCATCGTAAAAGACAGGGCTAATTTCAATATAGCCTTTAGAGTCATTTCTATATACTGCATTTGCAATTTTTAAACGTGGTGTATTTGGAATTGTAGATAACGGAAGCTGTTTTAGGTCGGCTTTTGATACTTCAACACTTTCAATGGATTTTAATTCTGCAGAACTTTCGTCAAGTTGTCCAGATGTATTCCATTCTGCTGAAAAAGTAAGCCCATTAGTGTCTGAATAGTTGTAGTTTTTGGGGTTAAAAGCGGGCAGTTCAATAGTGCCGCTTGCAGTGCTTAAACGAACCGATGCCCCCCAATTGATGTCAAAACTTTGGGTTTGGGACTCAACAACATAAAAACTAATCAAAAATAGATAAGGTATCCAACTTTTCATACTATGGAAACGCAATGACTCGATCATTATTATGAACGTATTAAACTTTTTTAATCAGATAAAAATTACCATTTCTCATCCATTTTTTATGTTTTCAAATTTTCGCAATACTGCTGCGCAGCCAGAAAACCTCTTTATTGAATGAAAAACGATTAATTTACACGTTGTTTTAAAAAAACTAAACGAGTTCCATCAAAAACTAAACTTAAATTCAAAATTACAATAATAAAATATAATTTTTAACGTTTTTAAACAAAGTAATCAAAATAAAAATAGATCAAAAAAATAAGCTAAATCGCATTGTTTTTTCATTGCATTACAGTCTATAATTACTATATTGCGTGACTAAATTCAATTGCATTTTACCAATTATATGTTGAATATGAAAAATATCATAACACTAAGGTCACTATTCGTAGTGGTATTACTTACATCCTTACTGGGGTGTAATAAGTCATCAAATTCCGGAAACACTTCAAGAGCAACAGGTTGGCAAATTAACGACAAAAATGGAGGTTTCCAATACAATACAAGTTTTAAAGAACAAGAAACAGCTCCGGGTTTAGTGTTTGTTGAAGGCGGGACTTTTACTAGGGGTAAAGTTCAAGACGATGTCATGCATGATTGGAATAACTCTCCAAACCAACAACACGTTCAATCCTTTTACATGGATGAAACAGAAGTTACTAACCTGATGTATTTGGAATATTTAGATTATATCAAGCGCGTTTATCCACCAGATAATCCTGCTTTTAAAGCGATATATAACGGTGCAGTTCCTGATACTCTGGTATGGAGAAACCGTTTAGGGTACAGTGAAATGATGGTCGAAAACTATCTTCGTCATCCTGCTTACAGAAATTATCCTGTCGTAGGCGTTAGTTGGGTTCAAGCTGTTGAGTTTGCAAACTGGAGGTCTAACAGAGTTGCGGAAATTGGCTTACAAGAAGCAGGGTACCTTGAAAAAAACTCTCACATTCCAGGAGAATTAGTCACATCAACTAGTAATTTCAATATTGATACCTATATAAATGTACCTAAAGAAACCTACAAAGATAGTTTAGGACTTCATCTTGGTGGAAAGGGAAAAAGACGTAACGATTCTATTGTTAGTTATGCCACCCGCGAAACAGGTGCTATTGTATTGAAATATCGTCTTCCGACAGAAGCAGAATGGGAATATGCGGCATTGGGACTCACAGAACTAAGAAGTTATAATGTGTACAGAGGTCGAAAAAAATACCCTTGGGACGGACAATATACGCGATCTGGAAAACGTAAAGTTAAAGGCGATCAACTCGCTAACTTTAAACAAGGTAAAGGCGATTATGGCGGCATTTCAGGATGGTCTGATGATGGTGCCGATATCACAAATGAAGTGATGTCTTATGAACCTAATAATTTTGGCATCTATGATATGGCTGGTAATGTTGCTGAATGGGTGGCTGATGTTTACAGACCTATTGTAGATGATGAGTTTAATGACTTTGGATACTACAGAGGAAACGTTTATACCAAAAATTCTATAGGCGAAGATGGAACGTTTAAAGTCATCGGTACGGACGATATCGAATTTGAGACCTTGTCAAATGGTAAGGTTGTGGCGCGTGGGCTTCCCGGTCAAATTAGTCAAGTGCCCGTAGATGAGAATGAGACCTATTTACGTACAAACTTTAGTAGAAGTAACAATATAAACTTCCGTGATGGTGATGAAAGATCTTCACGATTTTTTCAAGATTTTGAAGAAGGTGATTCTGAGAAAAAAGATACAACACGTAAGATGTATAATTCTCCACTTCATAAAGCTTCATCAGATTCTAAAAGCTATGACAGATCAAATACTAAAACCTCATTAATTAATGACGAAGTAAGAGTCTATAAAGGAGGATCTTGGAAAGATAGAGAATATTGGCTTGATCCAGCACAAAGACGCTATTACCCTCAAGACATGGCAACAAACTATATCGGTTTTAGATGTGCGATGTCTAGAGTAGGGTCTAAATCGCTTTCAACTAAGAAACGTAAAAATTAAATTATTTTCACTTCATATACTATTAAGTCCTAACAGTTTTAATTGTTAGGACTTTTTTGTTATTTTTAGAATATGAAATTAAACCAAATTCATCACCTATTTTTGAAGTCCTCAAGCGTCTCTACAGACACGCGAAAGATCACCAAAGGCAGCATGTTTTTTGCGCTCAAAGGCGCAAATTTTAATGGAAATACATTTGCACATAAAGCGCTCGAAAATGGCGCAAACTATGCCGTGATCGATGAGGTTCAAAATCCTAGCGATGCTCGCTTTATTGTGGTGGATAACGTTTTAGAAACCTTGCAAGCACTCGCAAATTTTCATAGAACGTATCTTGGGCTTCCAATAATTGCTTTGACAGGCAGTAATGGAAAAACCACAACTAAAGAGCTGATTTATGCCGTCCTAAAACCATATTTCAATACTGCAGCCACTGTTGGCAATTTGAATAATCATATTGGCGTACCATTAACGCTTCTCAGTATGACAACAGCTACCCAAATTGGTATTGTAGAAATGGGAGCCAACCATGCCAAAGAAATAGCCCTGCTTTGTGAAATAGCCCAGCCAAATATCGGGTATATTACCAATTTTGGGAAAGCCCATTTAGAAGGATTTGGTTCGGAGGAAGGCGTAGTAAAGGCCAAAAGTGAACTCTATGACTACCTAAAAGCAAATTCTGGTTTGATTATTTTAAATTCTGAAGACCCCAAACAAGTCGCACAAGTGGGGGCCTATACTCATACATATACATTTTCTGAAACTCTAGAGACAGCTGTAAATGTGAAGCTAAAAGCAACCCAACCTTTTTTAAGTTTAGCGCTCAAAAATACAACACTAAATACCAACCTTGTTGGGATCTATAACGTTCATAATTGTGCAGCAGCTTTAGCTATTGGAACCTATTATAAGTTAACACCATTGCAGCTCAAAAAAGGAATAGAAGCCTATGTGCCAGTAAATAATCGCTCCCAAATCATTACGCAAAACTCTAACGAAATTTTATCAGATGCCTATAACGCCAATCCGAGCAGTATGGAAGTGGCGTTGGAAAATTTTAAAGGCATTCAAAAGTCTCAAAAACTCGCTATTTTAGGGGATATGTTTGAGTTGGGGACCACTAGCGCTAAAGAACATTTAGCAGTTGTAAATCGAGCAATTGTCACTAAAGATTGTGTGTTTTATTTTGTCGGTTCTCATTTTTTTGAACACAAAACAGACCATCCAAAGCTTCAGTTTTTTAAAACTTTTGATGATCTTCAACTGCACTTAGAACAATCAAAAATTTCAAATACGAGTATTTTGATAAAAGGTTCTCGAGGGATGGCTTTGGAACGCGTTTTAGAGCTAATTTAAACAAGTAGCCACTCCAAAGAGTGGTTGTTTATGTGGGTCATACTGGATTCGAACCAGTGACTTCTACCCTGTCAAGGTAACACTCTGAACCAACTGAGTTAATGACCCCTTCTGTAAAGAACAGTAAAAATACTAATATCTTTTAATTATGTATCTTTATTTTTTAATTTATAATTAACCAATTTTTATAACCTTGATACTTTTTACTAATCAAACGTTTCCCAACTATGTAATCAAATTCATGTCCGATGAATGGATCATTAATAATTGTGCTGTTTTAATTGTTATTATTTTTGTTTTAGGATTAGGTCGTTTTTTATCAAAACAACAGAACGTGAAAGTGACATATCTTATGGGGGTAATTTTATTTTTCACTTCTGTGGTCACGCCTTTGCGTACGGTTCTGAACGGGAACTAAAATATTGTCACAGATTTACCTCTTCATTTGTGTGGAATCTCAGGATTGATTTGTTCTTTTTTGCCTTTTTTAAAACGTAAACAAGCCCTGTTTGATTTTGTATTTTACACTGGAGTTATTGGAGGTATCATGTCCGTACTCACTCCACAAATGAACGGTTTTGATGGCAGTAATTTTGCCTACTTAGAATACTATGTTAGACATGTGCTCATTTTTTTATTGCCCTTATATATGCTTCAAAATTTAAACATAAGACCTTCCAAATATTCAGTTCTTAGGTCTTTTGGTATTCTGAATATATTGTTAGTCATCATCATGCCATTGAATTTTTATTTAGGTTCAAATTATATGTATTTAGCGGAGCCACCACAAGCCAATAATCCGTTAATCATTGGCGTTTGGCCGTATTATTTGTTATGGTTTGAATTATTTATAATTATTTTAATGTCTCTTTTTTATGGGCTTTCTACTTTAAAATTTAACACAAAAAGAAGCTACTAATCAGTGTTGTGAACGCACTTTACTATCTTAGCTATTAAATTAATATAAACCTCATTCTATGAAATTCAAAATCCTACTTTTAGCAAGTCTTTTTATTCAAACAGCTTGCACGCAATACTTTGAAAAAGTACAACCTCAAGACATACGCTCTAGTGTAGACTTCCTAAGTTCTGATATTCTTAAAGGCCGCGAAACTACCACTGAAGGAGAATTGGTAGCTTCACAATTTATCAAATCAAAATTTATAAAAGCTGGCATACAACCCTACTTTGAAACCTATTTTGACTCCTTCGAATCTAAAGGGTTTAAAGGCGTTAATGTCGTTGGATTTATTGAGGGAATTGACCCTGAATTAAAAAATGAAGTCGTGGTGTTAGGTGCACATTACGACCATATAGGAATGGGAGATAAAGTTCAAAATGACTCCATAGCCAATGGCGCCAATGATAACGCCTCAGGTACTGCTAGCGTATTAGCTATTGCCGAGTGTTTAGCACGATTAGGCACCAATAAACGCTCTATTGTTGTAGCCTTGTTTTCTGGAGAAGAAAAAGGCTTGTTAGGCTCAAAAGCGTTATCCAAAAAACTAAAATCACAAAACATTGATCTATATACCATGCTCAATTTTGAAATGATTGGTGTTCCTTTTACAAATCGTGATTATGAGATTTTTATAACAGGATATGAATTATCTAATTTAGGAGATAAATTAAATTCCTATACTAACTCTTCCATGGTTGGTATTTCAGATGTTGCCAAAAAGTACAACCTTTTTAAGCGTTCTGATAATTATTCGTTTTATAAAGAATTTAAAGTGCCCAGTCATACCATTTCTTCTTGCGATTTAACTAATTTTGATTTTTATCATCATGTGGATGATGAAATTGACCAATTAGATTTCGTTTTTATGGCGACCACAATTAATAAATTAATACCTGGAATTATGCAAATATGCAATACCGATTCCAAAGAAATACAAATGTATGCAACCAACTAAAACCGTTATAATTACCGGGACAAGCCGTGGTATTGGATTTGAACTCGTTCATCTTTATGCCAATGCGGGCTATCATGTTTTGGCACTATCCAGAAATGCGAACCCTGTTTCAAACTTAAATTTTGAAAACATTACCGCGCTTTCTTTTGACTTGAGTAAATCTGAAGATTACGATCGCGTAGAAGCCTTTGTGAAAAAAGAATGGACTCATGTTGACATTTTGATTAATAATGCAGGAACCCTTTTAAACAAACCCTTTGCTGACACTACTTTTGAAGATTTTCAACAAGTCTACAGCACTAATGTTTTTGGAGTGGCCGAACTCACTAGACGTATCATTCCATTCATGCCTGCAAAAGGTCATGTTGTGACCATAAGCTCAATGGGTGGAGTACAAGGATCGGTAAAATTCCCTGGATTGTCGGCCTACAGTTCCAGTAAAGGGGCGGTGATTACACTTACTGAACTGCTTGCAGAAGAATATAAAGAAACAGGACCATCCTTTAATGTTTTGGCTTTAGGCGCAGTACAAACTGAAATGCTAGCTGAGGCCTTTCCAGGTTATGAAGCACCAACAACCGCGACACAAATGGCTGCTTATATTTTTGAATTTGCCAAAAACAGTCAGCAATTCTATAATGGAAAGTTGTTACAAATCTCTAGCTCTACGCCCTAATTCGAAAGAAACGGTTTTTTAAATAATTGATGGGTTTAACAGCTTATTAACGGTTTTAAACTAAAATATTTCTTTACTTTTGTACCTCGATAAAAATCGTATTTTATGTTCAATTCTTTAAGTGAAAAATTAGATAAAGCCCTCCATGTCCTCAAAGGTCATGGGCGTATTTCAGAAATCAACGTTGCCGAAACACTCAAAGAAGTGCGACGTGCCTTGTTGGATGCCGATGTCAACTATAAAATTGCAAAAGAGTTTACCAATCGTATTAAGGAAAAAGCACTAGGTCAAAACGTACTGACCACACTTCAGCCAGGTCAATTGATGGTCAAAATTGTAAAAGATGAATTGACGGCCTTAATGGGAGGTGATGTTGAGGGAATTAATGTGGCTGCAACGCCAAGTGTGATTTTAATGTCTGGCTTACAAGGTTCTGGTAAAACGACTTTTTCTGGAAAACTCGCCAATTACTTAAAAACAAAAAAATCCAAAAAACCATTATTAGTTGCTTGTGATGTGTACCGTCCTGCAGCTATCGATCAGTTGCATATTGTTGGAGAACAAATTGGTGCTGAGGTTTATAGTGATCGCGAAAATAATGACCCTGTAGCGATTGCTAAAGCAGGTATTGCCGAAGCCAAATCCAAAGGCTGTAATATTGTTATTATTGATACTGCTGGTCGTTTGGCAGTTGATGACGCTATGATGACCGAAATTGCCAATATTCATAAAGCAGTACAGCCACAAGAAACGCTGTTTGTCGTGGATGCAATGACGGGTCAAGATGCTGTAAATACCGCAAAAGCCTTCAATGATATTCTTAATTTTGATGGGGTTATTCTTACCAAGTTAGACGGAGATACACGTGGTGGAGCTGCAATTTCCATAAAATCAGTCGTTAATAAGCCAATTAAATTTATTGGTACAGGCGAAAAAATGGAAGCTATTGATGTGTTCTATCCAGCACGTATGGCCGAACGAATTTTGGGTATGGGAGATGTCGTTTCCTTAGTTGAACGCGCTCAAGAGCAGTTTGATGAACAAGAAGCTCGAAAAATTCAAAAGAAAATTGCCAAAAACCAATTTGGATTTGATGACTTTTTATCCCAGATTCAACAGGTTAAAAAAATGGGTAATATGAAAGACCTTATGGGAATGATCCCTGGGGTTGGAAAAATGATGAAAGATGTTGATGTTGACGATGACGCCTTTAAGCATATCGAAGCTATAATTCATTCGATGACGCCCGAAGAACGTTCCAAGCCAGCACTCTTAAACGCCAGTCGTAAAAAACGAATAGGCGCAGGATCGGGAACCTCTATTCAGCAAGTCAATCAATTGATGAAGCAGTTTAATCAAATGAGTAAAATGATGAAAATGATGCAAGGTGGTGGCGGCAAAAAAATGATGCAGATGATGAAAAATATGCCACGATAGCTAAACCTAATGACCAGTTAACAATGATACTACTAGACGGAAAACAAACCAGTGCAGCTATTAAAGTTGAGATTGCTGCAGCAGTTACTAAACTAAAAGCTCAAGGAAAGCGTACGCCACATTTGGCAGCCGTTCTTGTGGGTACCAATGGGGCAAGTATGACCTATGTCGGAGCAAAAGTCAAAGCCTGTGAACTTGTAGGATTTAACTCTACGTTGATCGATTTTCCTGTTGAAACAACAGAAGATCAATTGTTAGCAGAGATTCATGCTTTAAATACCAACCCTGAAATCGATGGCTTTATTGTACAACTGCCATTGCCTAAGCATATTGATGAACAACATATTTTAATGGCTGTGCATCCTGATAAAGATGTAGATGGTTTTCATCCCATGAATGTAGGGCGTATGACTTTGGATTTACCAACGTTTTTACCCGCAACGCCTTATGGAATTATGGAGCTTCTAGAACGTTATAAAGTTCCAACTTCTGGAAAACACGTTGTAGTAATTGGAAGAAGTCATATTGTTGGTCGTCCGATGAGTATTTTAATGAGTCAGAAACGACCTGCTGGAGATGCAACAGTAACTATCTCTCACAGCCGTACGACTAATTTGGCAGAACTGACTTTAGACGCTGATATTGTTGTTGCAGCCTTAGGAATTCCAGAATTTCTTACCGCTGAAATGGTGAAGCCAGGCGCTGTTATTATTGATGTGGGCATCACAAGAGTTCCTGACGAAACTAAGAAAAGAGGCTATCGTATTGCTGGAGATGTCCATTTTGAAAGTGTTGCCGAAAAAGCTAGTTATATCACACCTGTACCCGGTGGAGTAGGGCCAATGACCATCGCGATGTTACTCAAAAATACGCTTCTTGCTCGCGAACGTCACGAAGCAAATTCTATTTAGCAAAAATTTGAGCCGTATCTCTAAAGGCTTTAAACTCTAAAGCATTTCCTGCAGGATCATAAAAAAATAGGGTCGCTTGTTCGCCAACCTGACCTTTAAATCGTACGTAAGGTTCAATGATGAAATCTATGTTTTTTGATTTTAAATGTTCTGAAAAAACCTCAAACTCTTCCCATGGAAGAATGACGCCAAAATGAGGAACAGGAACCTGTTTTCCATCCACTGGATTGGCATGAATACTAGTGTTTTCTTCTTTTGGTTTGTAATGAATCACCAACTGATGGCCGAAAAAATTAAAATCGACCCAATGGTCACTATGACGGCCTTCTTCACAACCCAAAACATCTCTATAAAAAATACGACAACGGTCTAGATTCCATACAGGAATAGCCAAATGAAAAGGAGATTGTGTAGCCATTAGAGTGCTTTTTTAGAGTCTTTCAAGGTTTCGTTAAGCGTGTTGAGTTCAGTCTCCGTTAAATCACGATATGTGCCAACTTTACATTCCAAATGAATATTCATGATCCGTGTGCGTTTCAACGCTTGAACTTCATAATTAAGATATTCACACATGCGCCGAATTTGACGGTTCAATCCTTGTGTGAGGATAATTTTAAATTCGTAGGTGCTTAGTTTTTCTACATGACAAGACTTGGTGGTTTTACCGAGTTCTTCTAATGGAATGCCTGCAGACATGCGCTGGATGAATGTTTGAGAAATCGGTTTGTCAACACTCACGATGTATTCTTTTTCGTGGTTGTTGCTCGCCCGAAGAATTTTGTTCACGATATCGCCGTCGTCAGTCAATAAAATTAAACCTTCACTGTCTTTGTCTAATCGACCTATTGGAAAAATACGACTTGGATAATTGATGAAATCAATAATATTATCTTTTTCAACAGTTGTATCGGTCGTACAAACAATTCCTACAGGTTTATTGAATGCGATATAGGTTCTTTTTTTAGCGTTATTGTGAATGGTTTTTCCATCCACTTTAACCTCATCGCCGGCCAAAACTTTTGTCCCCATTTCTGGCACAACGCCGTTTAGAGTTACGCGACCTTCGTCAATGAGTTTGTCGGCAGCCCGACGCGAGCAATACCCGGCTTCACTTAAATATTTATTCAGTCTTGTTGAGGTTGGTTCCATGTGACAAATTTACAAAAGTTTAGTGGCTTAAAAATTTAATTATTTCACCTGAAACAAACTCTCCTTTGAGAGAATGGCCAAGGCCTTCCGTCGAAATAAGTTCTGCGTTTTTGAATTGTGCATCAATATCGAGAGCATCTTGGTAGGGGATGATAGGGTCTTTTTTATCGTGTATAATCAAGCCTTCGGAATCAATAGTGCTTACAAAATTCGCCGTAGAAAAGTAACTACAAGGCTGTCCAAATTTCTGTTGAACATGTCTATCGATGCCGCGGTCTATGGTTTTACTATATCCCATCAAGCTACTGTAACGTTCCATAATACCTGTGAAAGCCGAGGGTGCGCCCAAGAGCACAATTTTTTTAGCATTTCTGTAGGTCTGTTTTTGAAGAAAAATGACAACTGCCATTGCCCCAACCGAATGGCCTAGAAATAATGTAGGTTTGAATTTTTGACTCACCACATTAATGAATTCTGAATAGAGGATTGCATTAAACGTATCTCTTCCAGAGCCGCCGTGTGCAGGCCCGTCTAAAGCAACTATGGTGTAGCCTTCCGATTGAAGTTTTTCAATTTCAAACCGCCATCGGCTGCTGTTACTTTCCCAGCCATGAGCTAACAACACAGTCTCTTTTGAGCCGTTCCATTGGTAGGTTTGAATTGGCAAGTCCCTATAATATAAGGTCCTTTTTGTCGCTGTGTCTAAAAATAATTTTCCGTTTGGTGTGAGTTGCCCTGCCCGTGGTTTCGAAAACAGTTGTAAAGCAAGTTTTGCAGCATAGGCTGAGCTAAAAATCCCAATTAAATTGATGATAGCGCCTATAAGTTTTGGGATCAGTGATTTCATGTATTAGTGTCTATTCTTCTCTGTTTACGTTTTCCATTGAAAATGCAGGGGTGCAAATCGCAAGGTACTCACAGGGCGCATCAAAAGGGTTTGAATATTGAACGCGAGTATTGTTTTCAATTTTTATGGACTGCCCTTGTTCTAGGATTACGATATCTCCCTCAATATTAAATTGTTTTTTACCATTTATGATGTAGGTGAATTCATCAAATTCTGGTGTTTGAAAGGGTTCGCTCCAGCCTGGAGGAGCTACCATGTGGGCAATACTTATAGCGGCATTGCCATCAGTTGCTTTTCCAAAATGCTCTTCGATACGTTTGCCGTCCGTTGTTGGAACTACAAACGGTGTTTTTTGAATCTTATACCCTCCCATATCTTAATACCATTGTAAGTAAAAGTCCTTTATTTTTGCAGTTTCAGGAATTGAAATGGCCTCAATTTTTTGATTCATATTATAGCGCATTTCTTCGGGAAGCTCGGACTTATTAAGTGTAAAATACGCATTGATTTCATCGACCGAAATGATTAAACTTCTCAGAGTGTTCTGAATGCCAGAAATGGTGTATTTGTTAAGGTCTCCAAAAGTGCTCAACTTGTTTAGGCCGTCTTTGTTTTTGAAACGTTCATCCATAATTCGAACGGTTCGAATGGTTGACAAGCTGTCTAAGGCGTAATTCGGATCCAATTCTAGAAGGAGTTTGCCTGTGCCTTTTTCATAAATACTAATGGTGTTGGTGCTGCCTGTAAATTCATCGCCACCGATGTATTTGCTGATAGAGTCGTTTACAAACACCACTTTTAAGGCATTCACTTTGGTGGAATCGGTTAAAAATCCTACACTATTTTTGGTAATAGCAAAAGGGTCTGTTTTTGTTTCACAGGCGACTAAAAGTCCAAAAAGTAAGCCAATAAATAAAGAGTTTCTCATGGTTGATTTTGTGTTATGCAGTGCTAATAGTTTAATTTTGAGTAAAAATAAATGAAGTTTTATGACTTAAACCAAAAACTGTAAACTATTTTTGCGCATTATGTTAAAAACTGAAATCAAAGCACTCGTTAAGGCGGGTAAAATGCTGCCGCTAATGGAAGCCTTCTATACCATTCAAGGGGAAGGTTACCATAAAGGAACCGCTGCCTATTTTGTAAGAATAGGAGGCTGTGATGTGGGCTGTCATTGGTGTGATGTTAAAGAAAGCTGGAATGCCGATTTGCACCCCCCAACAGCTATAGACACTATAGCGGACACTGCGGTGAAGGACAGTCAAACTATTGTGGTTACTGGTGGTGAACCGTTGATGTGGGACATGAATCCACTGACAAAGGCTTTAAAATCAAAAGGGATGCAGACCCATATCGAAACGTCTGGAGCATACAAGCTAACTGGCGATTGGGATTGGATTTGTTTATCCCCTAAAAAATTAAAAGGACCTTTAGATGAAGTTTATCAAAAAGCAAACGAACTCAAAGTGATCGTTTATAACCTTGATGATTTGAAATATGCTGAGGAACAAGCCGCAAAAGTCAATTCTAACTGTATTTTGTACCTCCAACCCGAGTGGAGTAAACGCGAAAAAGTTACGCCTTTTATTGTGGATTATGTGATGAAGCACCCTAAATGGAAAGTTTCGCTTCAAACACACAAGTATTTGAATATTCCTTAGGCTTACAATCCAATAACTTAAAGTATCGCACTTTTTTAATCACTTGGTCCTTGTTTAGTTTCAATTAAACGTTATTATCTATAATTTAGTTTAAAACTATAACTATTACCGCGTTTCATATTTACAATATGTAACTATAGCTGCATATTTGCACTCTAATTATTTATAGAATTTATTATGTGTGGAATTGTATGTGCATTTGATTTAAAGCAAAAAGCAGAAATTTTAAGACCTCAAGTTCTTGAAATGTCCAAAAAAATAAGACACCGTGGTCCGGATTGGAGCGGAATATATAGTGATGAAAAAACGGTGATGGCGCATGAGCGTTTAGCGATTGTAGATCCTGCATCGGGACAACAGCCGTTGTTTAGTGAAGATAAAAAACTAGTTTTGGCTGCTAACGGCGAAATCTATAACCACAGAGAATTACGTAAACAATTTAAGGGTACCTATAATTTTCAAACGGCATCTGATTGTGAGATTATACTAGCTTTATATAAAGAAAAAGGGGTTGATTTTATCGATGACCTTAACGGAATCTTTGGTTTTGCACTGTATGATGTAGAAAAAGACACCTATTTTATCGCCAGAGATCATATGGGAATTATTCCTTTATATATTGGTTGGGATCAAAATGGCACTTTTTATGTGGCTTCAGAATTAAAAGCGCTTGAGGGCGTTTGCACTAAAATTGAATTATTTCCTCCAGGACATTATATGTCAAGTTCAGATGTCAAGTTTGTAAAATGGTACAACAGAGAGTGGACCGCATACGATGCTGTTAAAGAAAATGAAACCAGTATTGCCGAAGTAAAAAAAGCGTTAGAAGATGCGGTGCACAGACAATTGATGAGTGACGTGCCTTACGGCGTTTTACTTTCGGGAGGATTAGATTCTTCAGTGACCTCTGCTATTGCTAAAAAATATGCGCAGAAACGTGTAGAATCTGATGACACTTCTGAAGCTTGGTACCCACAATTACATTCGTTTTCAGTGGGATTAGAGGGTTCTCCAGATTTAGCTGCTGCCCAAAAGGTTGCGGATTTTATTGGAACCATTCACCATGAAATAAAATTTACAATTCAAGAAGGATTAGACGCTATAAAAGATGTGATTTACAATATTGAGACCTATGATATTACCACCATTCGCTCGTCCACACCAATGTATTTAATGGCGCGTGTTATTAAATCTATGGGGATTAAAATGGTACTTTCAGGCGAGGGAGCCGATGAGATTTTTGGCGGGTATTTATACTTTCACAAAGCGCCAAATGCCGAAGAGTTTCACGATGAAACGGTGCGTAAATTAGATAAATTACATATGTACGATTGTCTGAGAGCGAATAAAAGCTTGATGGCTTGGGGGATTGAAGGGCGAGTGCCATTTTTAGATAAAGAGTTTATTGATGTGGCGATGCGTCTAAATCCGAAAGATAAAATGATCAATGGTGAGCGTATGGAAAAATGGATTATTCGAAAAGCATTTGAAGATATGTTGCCAGAAAGTGTCGCGTGGCGTCAAAAAGAACAATTTTCTGATGGCGTTGGTTACAGTTGGATTGATACGCTCAAAGACGTTGTTGAAAAAGAGGTTTCAGATGAACAATTGGCAAATGCTAAATTTAGATTCCCAATTCAAACCCCACAAAACAAAGAAGAATTCTATTACCGTTCTATTTTTGAAGCCCATTTTCCAAGTGATGCCGCAGCCTTGAGTGTGCCTCAAGAGGCAAGTGTGGCGTGTAGTACGCAAATTGCTTTAGATTGGGATGAAGCGTTCAAAAATATGAACGAACCTTCAGGAAGAGCGATTGCTAAAGTGCATGATAAGGCTTATGACTAAAGTTTCGAACACTTAAATAAAGCCGTCTGAAGCACCTTGTAAAGATTTTTAATATTTCTAAATAGTGCAGCGCCCTTAAATTTGATTTAAGGGCGTTTTTAGTTGATTTAAGCCGCTTTTGAGAAAACAGTGAATTGTTAATAATTTCATGTAAATTCCTTTAAAACGCATTAAATTAAGTTAGAGATTAATTATATTTGTTAGGCTATGCATGGCTTGCGTTGTGTGTACATTAAACTAAATAATACAATCAATATAATGAGCGAAGAAATTAACAATAGTAGTTATTCAGCAGATAGTATTCAGGCCTTAGAAGGCATGGAACACGTGCGCATGCGTCCATCAATGTATATTGGAGATGTAGGCTTGAGAGGGCTGCACCATTTGGTGTATGAGGTTATTGATAACTCAATCGATGAGGCCCTAGCTGGGCATTGTGATCAAATTAAAGTGATTATCAACGAAGACAATTCTATTACAACCGAAGATAACGGTCGTGGGATTCCTGTAGGTCTTCACAAAAAAGAAGGCGTATCCGCATTAGAGGTCGTAATGACAAAAATTGGTGCTGGTGGTAAGTTTGATAAAGATTCTTATAAAGTTTCTGGTGGACTACACGGCGTTGGTGTCAGTTGTGTGAATGCACTTTCAGAACATTTAAAAGCTACAGTATACCGTGATGGCAAAATATATGAGCAAGAATACGAACGCGGAAAAGCGATGTATCCTGTAAAACAAATAGGGGAAACGGATAGAAGGGGAACCACAGTGACTTTTAAGCCAGATCCACAAATATTTACACAAACGTTAATTTATGTGTACGAAACCTTAGCAAATCGATTACGAGAGCTTGCGTTTTTGAATAAAGGGATTACCATAGTACTTGTCGATCAACGCGAAAAAGACGACAAAGGAGAGTTTCTTGGTGAGACGTTTCATTCTACGGAGGGGCTTTCTGAATTTATAGGGTATTTAGATAGCAATCGTGATCCTATAATGAAAAAAGTGATTGCCTTCGAAGGAGAAAAAAATGGCGTTCCTGTAGAAGTTGCGATGATTTATAATACTTCTTATGCCGAGAATTTACATTCGTACGTTAACAATATCAATACCCATGAGGGTGGAACTCATTTATCTGGATTTCGTCGTGGCTTGACACATACTTTAAAAAAGTATGCTGATGAATCAGGCATGTTAGAAAAGCTTAAGTTTGATGTTGCTGGTGATGATTTCCGAGAAGGTTTAACCGCTATTGTTTCTGTAAAAGTACAAGAGCCACAATTTGAGGGGCAAACGAAAACGAAATTAGGAAACAGAGAAGTATCGGCATCGGTAAGCCAAGCTGTGTCTGAAATGTTAACCGATTATTTGGAAGAAAACCCAGATGATGCTAAAATAATTGTTCAAAAAGTAATCCTTGCGGCCCAAGCCCGTCATGCGGCTCAAAAGGCTCGTGATATGGTACAGCGAAAAACCGTGATGAGTATTGGAGGGTTGCCTGGAAAATTAAGTGATTGTTCTGAGCAAGATCCTGAAAAATGTGAAATTTATCTTGTTGAGGGAGATTCGGCAGGCGGAACAGCAAAAATGGGTCGTGATAGAGCTTTTCAAGCGATTTTACCTTTAAGAGGTAAAATTTTGAACGTAGAAAAAGCAATGACTCACAAGGTTTTTGAGAATGAAGAAATCAAAAATATATTTACGGCTTTAGGAGTAACTATAGGAACAGAAGAAGACCCTAGAGCTTTAAACCTCTCAAAATTAAGATACCATAAAATTGTGATTATGTGTGATGCCGATATTGATGGTAGCCACATTGAAACCCTTATTTTGACCTTCTTTTTCAGATATATGAAAGCGTTAATAGAAAATGGGCATATCTATATCGCCACACCGCCATTATTTTTAGTTAAAAAAGGCGCTAAAAAAGCTTATGCTTGGAATGATGATGAGCGCTTGGCTTTAATGGAGCAATATGGTGATGGTGCAAAAATTCAACGCTATAAAGGACTTGGTGAAATGAATGCGATACAACTTTGGGACACGACAATGAATCCCGAGTTTAGAACCTTACGCCAAATACAAATTGAAAATGGAACAGAATCCGATCGTATTTTTTCAATGCTGATGGGTGATGATGTACCACCACGACGAGAATTTATTGAGAAAAATGCAATTTATGCAAATATTGACGCTTAACAGCTAACCCTAAATTTTTAATCTTATGAAAAAAATAATCTTTTTTAGTACACTCCTTTTCGGGGTAAATTTAACATCTGCTCAAGACCTTGAAAGTGTGTTGCTTGCAGGAGAAGATGCCAACCTATTGCTTCAAAATTACCTAAATCCAGTAGCAAAAGGGATAATGACTGGTATGAATAACGGCTGGTATTCGACAGCGAAATCTCATAAAAAATTAGGTTTCGACATCACATTTGGTGTAAATGCTGCTTTTACGCCTGATAAAGACCAGATATTTGATTTTATTTCTGATCAGTATAATTTTGTTTCAGTAGCAGATGGTAGAACCCAACTCCCCACAGTTTTAAGTAAGGATGATACCGAGACAGCTCTTACAGCAAATATCCCTTATCAGGACGGTAAAACGAAAGCCGTTACATTTAATTTTCCTGGCGGCGTAGCAAAAGACCTGCCTGTTAATGCTGTTCCTTCCCCTTTTGTGCAAGTTGGATTAGGATTACCTTTCAAAACCACAGTTAAGTTAAGATACGTACCCAAAACAGAATTTGGTTCTGACGTAAACGCTAATTTAATTGGAGTTGGATTACAGCATGATTTAACCCAATACCTAGGACTCATTGAAAAGCTTCCTTTTTCAGTATCGCTTTTTGGAGCTTATACCTCGGCAAATGTTAATTATGACATTGAGAATTCAACAGCAACAAGTGCAGTGATGGTAACAAATGGACTTGCAGAATTCAAATTAAGAACGTGGACCTTACAAGCTTTGGGTTCTTTGGATTTCAAAATAATGACCTTTTATGGTGGACTCGGTTTTAATGGCGGAACAACTACTTTTGATATTAAAGGGGATTATGTACTCGAATATCAGGTTGAGTCTTCTGGCGGTCAGGGTCAAGAAACGGTTACAGAAACCGTTACAGATCCTATAGGTTTAAAATTTAACTCCTCAGGTCCTAGAGCAACCATAGGTGCACGTTTAAATCTTGCATTTTTAAAGATCTTTGCGGATTATACCTTGCAAGAATACAATACGGCTTCTGTTGGTGTCGCACTTAGTTTCAGATAATAAATACAATATAAATAAATTAAAATGAAAATAACAGTAGTTGGTGCTGGCGCAGTTGGAGCAAGTTGTGCAGAATATATTGCCATTAAAAACTTTGCTTCCGAAGTCGTTTTATTAGACATTAAAGAAGGCTATGCCGAAGGCAAAGCTATGGATTTGATGCAATGTGCATCTCTTAATGGTTTTGACACCAAAATAACAGGGTCTACAAATGATTACAGTAAAACCGCGAATAGCGATATCTGCGTCATTACTTCAGGAATTCCAAGAAAACCAGGGATGACACGTGAAGAGCTTATCGGAATCAATGCCGGAATTGTAAAAACGGTATCTACAAGTTTGGTAGCTCATTCGCCAAATACAGTCCTTATTATTGTAAGTAATCCAATGGATACAATGACGTATTTAGCGCATAAAGCAACGGGGCTTCCAAAACATAGAATTATTGGAATGGGAGGTGCTTTAGATTCAGCGCGTTTCAAATACAGATTAGCTGAAGCCTTAGGCGCGCCAATAAGTGACGTGGACGGTATGGTAATCGGTGGTCATAGTGATGTAGGAATGGTACCTTTAACCTCGCATGCAACCCGTAATAGTATTAAAGTTTCCGAATTTATTTCTAGCGAACGCTTAGAGCAAGTTAAAGAAGATACTAAAGTTGGTGGGGCAACACTAACCAAACTTTTAGGAACGTCTGCATGGTATGCTCCAGGTGCTGCTGTAAGTGGATTGGTTCAAGCCATTGCGTGTGATCAGAAAAAAATATTTCCATGTTCAGTTTTGTTGAACGGCGAGTATGGTTTATCTGATTTGTGTATCGGAGTTCCAGTAATCTTAGGCGCTAATGGTGTTGAAAAAATTGTTGAAATTAAACTCAGCGACAGCGAAAAAGCACATTTACATACCAGTGCCGAAGGTGTAAAAAAGACAAATTCATTATTAGACGTATAATTATTTTGATGTGGTGATTTGTGGTTCTTACCATAAAAGAGCCTTTAATATGCTCTTTTTATTGAAAACAAAAGAATCTATTGTCAAATCACATCGTAAATCATATATTTGCTCGTTTATAAAAAATTAATGCAGATTAAATTCACTCATAATGCAAAATAAAGGACTCGTAAAATTATTTGCGCTGCTATTTGGTTTGGTAAGTATTTACCAATTATCATTTAGCTTTAAAGCCAATCAAATAGAAGAAAATGCTAAGCAGTTTGCTATTGAAAAAATAGCAGATACAGAACCTGATTATGACGCTAAACGCGTGCTAGAACAAAGCACGTATTTAGACTCGTTGAAAAACGAAGATGTTTATAACATAGGCATAGCACAGTACAATTTTGATGAAGTTAAGGAGAAAGCCATGAACCTTGGTTTGGATCTTAAAGGTGGTATTAGCGTTATTCTTCAAATTTCTGTAAAAGATATTCTTGTTGGGTTAGCAAATGAAAGCAAAGATCCTATATTTAGAAAAGCATTAAGTGATGCTGAAGAACTTCAAAAAGACAGTCAGAACACTTATTTGGAAGACTTTTTTGTAGCCTTTGATGCCATCAAAGGGGACACCAAATTGGCATCTCCAGATATTTTTGCGAATCGTACTTTAAGCGAAGACATTACTTTTGATATGACCGATGATGAGGTAAAGCCAGTATTGTCTGTTAAAATTGATGAATCTATAGTTTCTGCTTTTGAAGTCCTTCGTAAACGTATCGATAAATTTGGAGTTACTCAACCAAATATTCAAAGAATTGGAAATTCTGGACGTATTCTTGTAGAATTACCAGGAGCTAAAGATATTGAACGTGTAAAAGGATTATTACAAAGTACAGCACAATTAGAATTTTGGGATGCTTTTAAGGGTGAAGAGTTTGGAACGTTTATTTTTCAAGCTAATGAAGTCTTAAAAGAGCTAGTTGAAACAACTTCAACAGATGCTGATACGGAATCTTCAGAACCATCGGCTGACGCTATTTCAGATATTATCGGAGATACAGACGCTGAAACAGGAGTTACTGCAGAAGTAAATCCACTAATAGATTTAATTCGTGCGCCAGGATACAATGGCGGACCAGTGATCGCTTCTTTTGAACAAAAAGACAAACAGCTAGTTATAGCGTATCTAAACAACCCTCAAGTTCGTGCACTCTTATCGCCAGAGCAACGTTATGCAAAATTTGTATGGGGTATTCCTAAAGTTCAAACCACAACTGGCGAAAACGCTCAGAATCTAGAGTTGGTTGAATTGTATGCTTTAAAAGGAAATAGAGATAATGAACCCCCACTTAGTGGAGCCGTGATTACAGATGCACGTCAAGCCTACCAGCAAAATGGAAACCCAAGTGTATCCATGCAAATGAACCTTAAGGGTGCTAAGATATGGGAAGATATGACGGGCAATGCATTTAATACTGCTGGTCAAATTGCAATTGTTTTAGATGAAATTGTGTATTCAGCGCCAGGAGTAACTACAGGGCCAATTTCTGGAGGAAATTCTGAAATTTCTGGATCGTTCACATTGAACGAAGCCGTCGATTTAGCAAACGTACTTCGCGCCGGTAAACTTCCTGCTTCTGCAGATATTGTACAAGCCGAAGAAGTAGGGCCTTCATTAGGTCAAGAAGCAATCGATAGTGGAATGAAATCCTTCTTAATTGCATTAGCATTGGTATTGTTATGGATGTTGTTTTATTATGGCAATGCAGGGATTTACTCAAACATTGCTCTGTTGTTAAATATCCTTTTAATCTTCGGAATCCTTTCCGGTTTAGGAGCTGTATTAACATTACCTGGAATTGCAGGTATTGTATTAACCATCGGTATTGCCGTAGATGCTAACGTACTGATTTATGAGCGTATTCGTGAAGAGCTATATAAAGGTAAAGGTCAAAAAGAATCTGTTAAAGATGGATTTAGCAACGCCTTATCTTCAATTTTAGATGCCAATATAACTACAGGATTAACAGCTTTAATACTATATGTATTTGGGTCGGGTCCAATTAAAGGATTTGCCACAACTCTTTTAATCGGTATTTTAACCTCTTTATTCACAGCGATTTTTATCTCAAGATTATTGATCGACTGGCATTTAAACCGAGGTGGAAAATTAGGATTCTCAACAGGAATGACCAAAGGTTTATTTCGTTCGATTAATATTGAATTCCTTAAAAAACGTAAAATTGCGTATTTAATTTCTGGAACAATTATTATTGCAGGACTTGGGTCGCTATTCACTACAGGGTTAGATCAAGGAATTGATTTTGTTGGAGGCCGAACATATACCGTTCGTTTTGCTCAAGACATGAACACTGAAGACGTTAAAACAGCATTGAATGATGTGTTTAACAGTGCTGAGGTGAAAACAATTGGTAGTGCGAACCAATTGAAAATTTCTACTAAATATAAAGTGAATGAAAATTCTGCGGAGGTAGATCAAGAAGTTCAGCAAAAATTATATGAAGCTTTAGTGCCCTTTTTACCGGATGCGACCACTTATAAGCAATTTGTTGATGCCGAAAATAATGTCGGTAAAATGTATGCTGGAAAAGTAAGTCCAACTATCGCAGATGATATTAAGAAATCTTCTGTGTGGGCAATTTTAGGCTCATTGATTGTCGTGTTTTTATACATCTTAATACGATTCAAAAAATGGCAATTTTCATTAGGAGCCGTAGCAGCAGTATTTCATGATGTTTTAATTGTCCTTGGAATTTTCTCTATTTCTTGGCAATTTCTACCTTTCAGTATGGAAATTGATCAGGCCTTTATTGCAGCGATCTTAACGGTGATTGGATACTCATTAAATGATACCGTTGTCGTATTTGATAGAATTAGAGAGTATTTAAGTGAGCACTCAAGTTGGAAATTTGATAAAGTTATCAATAGCGCATTAAGTAGTACACTGAGTCGTACCTTAAACACTTCTTTAACTACTTTAGTCGTGTTAATAGCAATGTTTACATTTGGAGCAGATTCTTTAAGAGGATTGTTGTTTGCACTTATAGTTGGGGTGCTTGTAGGAACGTACTCTTCATTATTTATAGCGACACCAGTTATGCATGATACACTCAAACGTTTAGATGAAAAAGGAGCTTAATAACTTCTCCTTTATGATATAATAAAAGCCGCTCATTGAGCGGCTTTTTTAGTGTTCTATTTATGAATTTAGTTATTCTGTAATTTGAAAAAAAGTATGGACGTTTATTGAGGTTAAATTTCAAGCCCTATAGCGTTAAAATAACACAGCAAAATATATTCGTTTATGCCTCTTTAGGCTTATATATAAACATGAAATAAAGACCACACAACACAAAAGGAATGCTTAAAACTTGTCCCGTGTTTAAGCCTAAAATCCAATCTTCACGACTGTCAATTTGAGCAATTTTGAATTGCTCGACAACGACTCTTACCGACATTAGGAGCACTAAAAACAAGCCGAAAAGAAATCCTGTTTGGGTACTTTTTTTGGTTTTCCAATACAAAAAGAATAAAGTCAAAAACACAAAGATATACCCAAAGGCTTCATATAATTGCCCTGGATGTCTAGGAATAGTGTCTAATTGTTTAAATATAATAGCAAATGGAAAATCTGCTTCCGCAGCTTTTCCGATCATTTCAGAATTAAAGAAATTACCAATTCGAATAAAAACAGCGCCTAAGGCAGAGGCAACCACAACGCGATCCAGAATCCAGAGTACTGATTTTTTTAATACTTTTTTATTGTATAACCACATGGATAAGATCATTCCAATTGCAGCACCATGACTAGCTAGTCCTCGAAATCCGGTGAATTCAAATCCACCACTAAATCGGAAGGGGAGGAAGATGCTGAAAAAGTCGTCTTTGAATAATTCAGGTTGATAGAAAATAACATGCCCCAACCTTGCTCCAATCATAATTCCTAAAACAGAATACATAAAAAGCCCATCTAATTTCTCCTCAGATTGGCCTTCGTTTTTGTAAATCTTTTTCATAAGATACCAGCCGGTAATGAATGCGGTCATCCACATAAGGCTATAATAGTGAATTTTAAAATTCCCAAAAAGGGTAATGCCATCAGAAGCAGGATCCCATACGATTTGTAGCAAATACATAGTTATTTGTTTAGTTTGTAAATATATAAAATTGACATCAAATTAAAGGAGTCGATTTTTTAATAAATAATAGCATTAATGCTTTGGAACAGGGTCATGTCCAGAACCGCCCCAAGGATGACAGCGTAAAATACGCTTAATACTGAGGTAGCCCCCTTTGAATATACCATGTGTTAGCAAAGCTTCTTTTGTGTAGTGGGAACATGTTGGCTGGAATCGGCAACTTGAGGGTGTTAAGGGAGAAATGAAATTTTGATACAGCTTGATTAAAAACAAAAAAGGTGCAATCAAAATAGTCTTCATACAGCTTAATCTATTGCGAATGTAGTACCATCTTTGCCGTCTTTCAATTGAATTCCGATCGCCAGTAGTTCATCTCTTATTTTGTCAGAAAGCGCAAAATCTTTTTCTATCCGCGCTTCATTTCGCATGCGAATTAGTAATTCAACCGTGTCTCCTAGTTTTTGATCCTGGTTGTTTGCATTGTCATTTTTCAATCCTAAAATATCAAAAACAAAGGCGTGCATTACTTCAGATAAAACGTTGAAGTCAGCAGCATTAATTTGCGCTTTTCCGTCCTTAATTTGATTGATGTATTTTACTGCGCTAAATAATTCTGCAATTAGAATGGGGGTGTTAAAGTCATCATTCATTGCGGTATAGCAATTGGATTTCCAAGCTGAAACATCAAAGCTATTAGACTCTGAAGTCGTATCAATTTTGTCCAGTGTAGTCACCGCTTCCATCAGTTTCAAAAACCCCTTTTCAGAGGCTAATAAGGCCTCGTTACTAAAGTCTAGGATACTTCGGTAATGGGCTTGCATCATAAAAAACCGTACAACTGAAGCAGAAAAACCTTTGGTCAATAGTGGAGTATTGCCACTTAAAATTTCTGCCGGTAAAATATTATTCCCTGTAGATTTTGCCATTTTTTGCCCGTTAAGCGTCAGCATATTAGCATGCATCCAATAATTAACAGGAGTGTAACTGTGCCAGGCTTTAGCTTGAGCAATTTCACATTCATGGTGTGGAAATTTCAAATCCATACCACCGCCATGGATATCAAAATGCTCTCCTAAATATTTGGTACTCATTGCAGTACATTCTAGGTGCCAGCCAGGGAAACCATCGCTCCATGGCGAAGGCCATCGCATGATGTGCTCCGGTTCAGCTTTTTTCCAAAGCGCAAAATCTTGTGGATTTTTTTTATCGGTTTGACCGTCTAAAACTCTAGTATTATGGATGAGATCTTCTAGTTTTCGCCCACTCAAGATCCCATAATTATGAGATTCGTTATATTTTAAAACATCAAAATAAATAGAGCCGTTTGCTTCATATGCTAGGCCGTTGTCTAAAATTGATTTGATGATTTCTATTTGTTCTACAATGTGACCTGTTGCTGTAGGCTCAATACTTGGCGGTAAAAAATTAAATGTATTCAGGATTGTATGAAAATCTACGGTGTAGCGTTGCACCACTTCCATAGGTTCAATTTGTTCTATCCGTGCTTTTTTGGCAATGCGATCTTCTCCTTGGTCGGCGTCATTTTCTAGATGACCAGCATCTGTAATATTTCGAACATAACGTACTTTATACTCTAAATGCTTAAAGTATCTAAAAATCATATCAAATGACATGAATGTTCGGACATTTCCTAGGTGGACATTACTATATACAGTTGGGCCGCAAACATACATCCCAATAGCGCCTTCGTTTATAGGCTTGAAAACTTCTTTTTTTCCAGAAAGAGAATTATAGATGTATAGTGTGTTTGTAGTGTGCTTGCCCATGCTTAGAGGATTAAAATTTGGTCTCTAGTTGAATGTAGTCCAAAAATTCTCTTTTAGTTTCTTTGTCTTTAAATTTTCCGCCAAATTCGCTTGTAACGGTGCTGCTTTCGATGTCTCTTATACCTCGAGAATTAACGCATAAGTGTTTGGCATCAATGACACAAGCCACATCTTTTGTGTTTAAAACGTCTTGAAGTTCTTTAACGATTTGAATAGTAAGCCGTTCTTGAACTTGTGGTCGTTTAGAAAAATAATCAACAATACGATTCATCTTTGAAAGTCCAACCACTGTTCCGTTTGAAATGTATGCCACATGTGCTCTTCCTACAATTGGAAGGAAGTGGTGTTCACAAGTAGAATAAACCGTGATGTTTTTTTCAACAAGCATTTCTCCGTATTGATACTTGTTTTCAAAAGTAGATGCTTTTGGTTTTTTTGTAGGATCTAAGCCCCCAAAAATTTCATTAACAAACATTTTAGCAACTCGATTTGGTGTCCCTCTTAAACTGTCGTCATCCAAGTCTAACCCTAAAGTTTCCATGATATGTCTAACGTCGTCTTTGATGACCTCTATTTTTTCATCGGCACTTAATTTAAAGGCATCCAATCGCATAGGAGTGTCAGAAGAGGTTCCTATATGATTATCTCCAATAGTGTCATATTTTTCAGTATTATTTTTCAGTCCCATGCTAATATTCGAAATATAGTTTTCAATGTTTTATGAGTACAAAGATACTTAAATTCACTGTTTGATACTTTTATTTTTTGGTTAATAATTTTTTTTAGGAAAAGTGTATTCACAAAAAAGCCTGTAACTCTATTACAGGCTTTTTTTTCTTCTTTAGGTTTACTATAATCTTAGATTCAAGGTCAATGAGATATTAGAAATTGTAGTATTTAATTTTGCAGCGTTTAGATTTGGTGCATTATATAATCCATGACTAGAATCACGTTTAGAATTTTCATAGGCCAAATCTAATCGAGCGTTTCCTAGGTCGTAGCCCAGTCCAAGAGAAAATCCTTTGAGATCTCCGTAAACAGATGAATCTTCATAGGGGCTTTGCTCTATTTTATATCCGCCACGATAACTAAAATTCTTATGTCTCAATTCACCACCTATTCGTAGTGAATTTGCCGCTTTAAATGTATTGCTGATAAGCGAATTTTGTATTGAAAATTCATCGTTTTCACTGGACTTTAATTTGGTGCTGCTATAGTCCTTTCTAGAGAAATCAACACTTAGAAGTCCTTTTTTTCCAAGAATAAAGGCAGCACTTCCCATTACCTTTGCAGGGGTCTGAAGCTTGTATTGAGGAAACACATTGATGACTCTCGGATCAACCTTCGCTTCAAGGCCAGTGGCATCTTCAAGCGTGGCGATGTACTGTGTGGTTTCTTCTCTTAAAGTCAACCAAGTTGGGCTGTCATAGGAAATGCCGAGTCGTATTTTATCATTCACTTTAATAATACTTCCTAGCTGTAAAGAAAACCCTTCTCCCATTGTTAGTAAAGTGTTTTCAAAATCCACTTGATTTATTTTAGACCCCACATTGGTGTTTTCTTCATAGAGGTAGGTGCTACGTTCATAATTAACAAAATGAGAATTTAGGTTAATTCCAAATGAGATGTTTTGATTGTATTGTAGGCCAAGATTCACCGAAAATTTACCATTATATCCTGTAGAAGCATAACTGTATTCTTGATAAAAATCGCCTGCAGCTATATTGGAGGTGTAAGCTGTGTTGTCATCAATATCATCTGCAGGTTGTAAAATGTAACTTTCATAACCTAAATACGCTTGTTGAAAATCGTAGCCATAAGAAGATCCTATTGCGTTATAAGCTTGGGAAACACTTTCTCCAGGAAGAGCCGAAATTTCATCCAGTCTTAAGCCGTTTGCGATTCCTGTAAAATAATCTCCGATAGTCTTTTGAGTGCTGCCTGCGGCAAAAATTTGATTATTATAAGTGTCAAGCTGCTCATAAAAAACACTAATCACAAATTTATTCCAAGAGGCTTCTGGAGCTCTGTTTTTAAAAACAAAGGCCGCCCCAATTTGGTTCATATTAAAAGCGTTGATTTTTGAGTTCTGAGTAGTAGATCCATAGGCTGCAGCATTTGAAGTGCTAAGATTCGAAATGCTCAAAGCCCCATGGCTTGAATTAAAAATAGCTGATCCTGCAGGGTTAATACTCACAGCCGACAGGTCTCCTCCAAGTGCGCCAAAGGCACCACTCATAGATTTAAAACGTGCAGTGCCTTGTGTTTCGCCTGTTGAATAGCGTAAAGCATCTGTTAGATTTTGGCTGTAAGAATTTGCCATAGAGACAACCCCTACTAGAATTAAAATTAATTTTTTCATGGACTTGTGTTTATTGGTTTCTCGCGATCAGGTTCATCATCTTATGCTCATGTCTCTGCCCGACACTGTTTTTAATAGGTTTGTTTTATCCGAAATAAAAGCTCTAATCTCTTCTTCTAGAACTACTACTCCGGCTACTGCTTCTGGAGCTACTTGTAGTTGATCTAGATCGTGTTCGTGTAGGTGAACTAGAACGAGTCGATGTCCGTGTTGTTCGAGTTGTCGTGTTTGGTCGGGGCACTCTAGTGGAAGACCGTGTTGTTGTTGGTCGTGGTGTAGAACTGCTTCTAGTTGTTGATCTTGTTTTAGGATTTGAAACCGTCGATCTGCTTCTAGTTGTTGTCCTGGTAGTTGAACGCGATTCGTTATTGTTTCTTGTTGCAGAGCGAGTCCGCGCACGAGATACGGACGTGTTTCGATTAGTAGTGCTTAGAACACTTCGGCTGCTAAGACTTGAATTTCTAGAGGTTATACCTCGTCGTCCGTTGACATAAGCAACGGAACGTCCTCGGTAATTATTATACCTGTAGTTATTGTAGCCATAAATATAGCTGTAAGGATAGGGATTGTAACCAAAGTTGTTGTATCCGTAATTGCAAAACGGACTGTACCATGGATCATACAGATAGGGTTGCCATAAGTTATTCCCCCAATTATTCCAGCCTAAATTCCATCCCCAATTATTGCGATACCCCAAGCCCCATACATTTCCGTAATAAGGATTGTTATCGTAAATATTTATAACGACATCATTGCTGTTATTTTCGCCCCAACCCGCATAATTAGTTCCGTTTTCAGGATCATCCTCATAAGCCCCTTGATAGGAGTCAATATCTGTAAAAACGGTATTATCATCAGCAAGCTGAAGTGATTTTTCTTTAAAATAAGTGGAATAATAATTTGATCCAGCTGACGTATTATCTGAGTTGGCAGCAGTTTTTTTGGATTGTTCAACGGGCAGATTTACAGGGCTAGAATCACTATAAATACCATCCTCATAGATTCCAGAATATTGGAATGAGCCACATGAAGTAAAACTTAATATAATTCCAACGACAAAAACTTGCCCCAATTGTGTCTTTAAGAAAGTAATAAATTTCATAAGTGTTTAAATTAAATTGTTGAACGTCTCAAAAATACTTAGTTTTGTCAAACTAATCATCTATAAGCATTACTAACAATAGTTGTGCCAAATTACGAAAATATGAGTAAAAACCTTACGTCAAGATCTGAAGATTATTCAAAATGGTACAATGAACTTGTAGTTAAAGCTGATTTAGCTGAAAATTCGGCGGTTAGAGGTTGTATGGTTATCAAGCCATACGGCTATGCAATTTGGGAAAAAATGCAGGCAGAATTAGATCGCATGTTTAAAGAAACAGGTCATCAGAATGCGTATTTCCCATTGTTTGTTCCTAAAAGTCTTTTTGAAGCCGAAGAAAAAAATGCGGAAGGTTTTGCCAAAGAATGTGCAGTAGTAACCCATTACCGTTTGCAAAATGACCCTGATAATCTAGGGAAATTACGTGTCGATCCTAAAGCCAAACTTGAAGAAGAATTAGTCGTTAGACCAACGAGTGAAGCTATTATTTGGAATACTTTTAAAGGGTGGGTGCAGTCTTACAGAGATTTACCGCTTTTAATAAACCAATGGGCAAATGTAGTGCGTTGGGAAATGCGTACCCGTTTGTTTTTAAGAACTGCTGAGTTTTTATGGCAAGAAGGTCACACAGCTCATGCAACAAAAGCAGAGGCAGTAACAGAAGCTAAACTCATGAATAGTATATACGCCAATTTTGCAGAAAACTTTATGGCTATCCCCGTTATTCAGGGTGTCAAAACAGAAAGTGAACGCTTTGCAGGAGCTGAAGAAACCTATTGTATAGAAGCTCTAATGCAGGATGGGAAAGCCTTACAAGCCGGAACATCTCACTTTTTGGGACAAAATTTTGCTAAAGCTTTTGATGTTAAATTTGCGAATAGCGACGGTAAACAAGATTATGTTTGGGCTACATCATGGGGTGTTTCTACGCGTTTGATGGGGGCATTAATCATGACACATAGCGACGATAAAGGTTTGGTGTTACCTCCAAACTTAGCGCCATACCAGGTGGTAATTGTTCCAATATACAGAAATGATGAGCAGCTTGCTGAAATTACAGCCCAAGCGGAGACGCTTATGAAATCTCTTAGAGCTGAAAATATTTCTGTAAAATATGACCATAGAACAACACAACGCCCTGGAGCAAAATTTGCACAACACGAATTGCAAGGCGTGCCTTTGAGAATAGCGATTGGGCCAAAAGATTTGGAAAGTGGAACTGTAGAACTAGCACGTCGTGATACACTAACAAAACAAGTGGTTGCTTTAGAAGGTTTGACAGCTACTGTTAAGGCTTTAATTTCAGAAATTCAAAATGGTCTTTTTCAGAATGCATTAGATTTTAGAGCAGATCATATTACAAAAGTGGAAACATTTGATGAATTTAAAGCCGTCTTAGAAGAAAAAACAGGCTTTATTTCGGCACATTGGGACGGAAGCATTGAAACAGAAGATAAAATTAAAGACCTCACAAAAGCAACAATTCGCTGTATTCCAATTGATTATGAGATGGAAGATGGTGTTTGTGTGTTTTCTGGAAAGCCTTCCAAGCAAAGGGTGTTATTTGCAAAAGCCTATTAAATTTAACTTTTTTCAAAAAAAGTTAATGAGAAGTTGTAACATTTAAAAATAGTTGTATTTTTGCAACCGCATTAGAAATAATGCATGCTATTTGAAATAAAAACAGATTCATTTAGATTTTGTTTTTTGGTTAAAAAAAATGGCCCGTTCGTCTATCGGCTAGGACGCCAGGTTTTCATCCTGGTAAGAGGGGTTCGATTCCCCTACGGGCTACAATTATTTAATAATAATAAAATTAAGAATTATGGCAAATCATAAGTCAGCTTTAAAAAGAATTAGAAGTAACGAGTCTAAGCGTGTGCTTAACAAGTATCAGCACAAGACCACTCGTAATGCGATAAAGAAATTACGTGAAACTACTGATAAGAAAGAAGCGCAGAAATCATTTTCTACAGTGTCTTCAATGATTGATAAGTTAGCTAAAAACAATATCATTCATAACAACAAAGCGGCTAACCTTAAGTCTGGTCTGTCTAAGTTTGTTGCAGCACTATAACACACATACTTAGGCATCCTATAGATGTTGGCATTTTTAATAGTATAAAATTTAAAAACCTGTAAAGTTTGCTTTACAGGTTTTTTTGTAAGATAATTCCAAAAAAAAAGCCTCTCGATAACGACAGGCTTTTTTTTATGAATTTAAAATAAAGTGTTAATTATCCATTCATCGAGATTAAAAATTCCTCGTTATTACGCGTTTGTTTAAAACGATCGTTGATAAATTCCATCGCCTCCACAGGGTTCATATCTGCAAGATATTTTCGCATCACCCACATGCGTTGGATAGTTTTTTCGTCTAATAATAAATCATCCCTACGGGTACTTGAAGAAGTAAGATCAATAGCAGGGAAGATACGACGGTTCGATATTTTGCGATCCAATTGAAGCTCCATGTTTCCAGTACCTTTAAATTCTTCAAAGATAACTTCGTCCATTTTAGAGCCTGTTTCAGTTAATGCCGTTGCAATAATTGTTAGTGAGCCTCCATTTTCTATATTTCGAGCGGCTCCGAAAAAACGTTTTGGTTTGTGAAGCGCATTGGCATCTACACCACCACTCAAAATCTTTCCAGATGCGGGCTGAACAGTATTGTAGGCACGAGCCAAACGGGTGATCGAATCTAAAAGAATCACTACATCATAGCCACACTCTACAAGACGTTTTGCTTTTTCTAAAACAATATTCGCAATTTTCACATGCTCATGGGCTTCTTTATCAAACGTAGAAGCAATCACCTCACCACGTACATTACGTTGCATATCAGTAACTTCTTCAGGACGTTCATCAATCAATAAAATCATTTGATATACTTCTGGGTGGTTGGCTGCAATTCCGTTAGCAACATCCTTAAGAAGCATTGTTTTACCTGTTTTTGGTTGGGAAACAATCATACCACGTTGGCCTTTTCCAATAGGGGAAAACAAGTCCATAATTCGAGTAGAAATTGTACTTTGTTTTTCAGCGATATTAAATTTTTCTTTCGGAAAAAGAGGCGTTAAATGTTCAAACGCTACACGATCTCTAACCGCTTTAGGGTCCAAACCGTTGATTTTACTCACTCTAATAAGAGGAAAATATTTTTCACCTTCTTTTGGAGGGCGTACATGTCCTAAAACGGTATCTCCATTTTTCAATCCAAATAAACGAATTTGAGATTGAGATACATAAATATCATCTGGAGATGAAAGGTAATTGTAATCCGAAGATCTAAGGAAGCCATAGCCATCTTGCATCACGTCCAATACACCTTCACTTTCAATGATGGCATCAAATTCAAAATCAGGTTCTTTATAGCGGTTTCGTGTGTCTTTGTTACCGTTATTACCTTGTTTTTGATTTGGATGTTTATAATTTGGATTTTGATTCGGATTCTGCTTCGAATTTGGGTTTTGATTTGGGTTATGATTTTTCTGTTTTTGAGGCTTTTGTTTATTCTTAGCCGCTGGTTTCGATTCTGCGTTAGTCTCCGACTTCGTTTCGGTTTTGATTTCAGCACTAGTTGTTGCTGAGCTGTTCTCCGAACCCGTTTCTTTTTTTGAATCTACTTTTGATGCGGGTTTAGCTTCCGTACTTGCTGGACTGTCAGCATTTTGAGCCAAGGGTTTAGGATTTGCTTCTTTAGGTTTAGAAATCCGTTCTCTTCTTGGTCTTGGTGGTTTAGCCGCTGCTACGGGAGTTGCTTTTGGTGCAACAATCGTTGGGTTGGCAGCTTGTAGATCTAGTATTTGATATACAAGATCAATTTTTTTTAAACTTTTGAATTTTGGAACATTAAGTTTTTCGGCAATTTCTTGTAATTCAACAAGTTTCTTTTCTTTTAATTGTGAAATTTCAAACATTATCTAGATAGTTATTTTTTCAAATCCCTTAAAAAATTAAGGGTCTAAGTGTTGGAATAATTTTATGAAGAAGTAATTTTTAGTACAAATTGGATAGAGCGATATAAGTATACTATCGCTATTAGATATGCAATTATACAACTTTATTTTTAAACTTTTTATAGATGTAATAAAAAAGAAACTATTATTTTTGCTCTTTACGATAACAAGAATGCTTCAAAGAATTCAAACAGTTTATTTATTAATTACTTCAGCTTGCGCAGGTGTTTTACCGCACTATTTATCCTTGTGGGGAGGTAGTACCGATGAGTTTGCGTTTGAGTCTATAGAATATTATGTCTTGTTTTTGGCATCAGCGTTGTTAGCGTTGATTTCTATTTTTTTATTTAAATCACGTCAGACTCAATTTGTGTTGGGGCGTTTAAATATCATACTAAACTTAATTTTACTAGGATTATTTGTATATCGATTGCTAACTGTATCTGGAGAAACTGCGAATTCTGAGAAAGGTATTGGGTTGCTGCTTCCTATTTTGTCTATCGTATTATTGGTGTTAGCCAATAAGGCCATTAAAAAGGATGAAGCGCTTGTAAAATCAGTAGATCGGTTGAGATAAACATAGAATTTTAGTACTATTAGTGCGCAAAAAACCCTGAGATTTCTCGGGGTTTTTTTATGCTTTTTTTTTAAATTCTATGACTTCAAGGTTTTGAATTTTTTCACCCGAAATTTCAAATCGCAACAAGGTTCTTACCTTTTGGATGCCATATGTTCCTGCCGCACCAGGGTTCATGTGGAGCAAGTTGAGTTTTTTATCATTCATTACCTTTAATATATGGGAATGCCCACAAATAAATAAATCCGGAGTGTGTATTTTTATCATGTCTCGTACGGCTGGCGCATACCGTCCTGGATAGCCCCCAATATGTGTAATCCAAACCTTAATGCCTTCACATCTAAACTTTAAATGCTCAGGAAATTCTAACCGTGCCTCCGCATTGTCGATATTCCCATATACTGCACGAAGCGGTTTCAGCTTTTTAATGGCATCCGTAACTTTTAGGTCTCCAATATCCCCTGCATGCCAAACTTCGTCGGCTTGTTTGACGTGTTTTAGAATTTCTTCTCCCATATAGCTATGTGTATCCGAGAGTAATAAAATTTTTGTCATTAGAAAATGTTAATGTGAAAGCTATTAATGCTAAAGTCTATTTATCTTTGTAGTTCTAACTACAAAAGTATCAAATTAGCTTGAGATATTTTATTGATTTATCTTATAATGGTCGTGCCTATCATGGCTGGCAAATTCAACCCGATGTAAATACGGTACAAGCGGAGCTTAATCATGCGCTTAGTACAGTGTTGAGAACTCCCTTAGATTGTATGGGCGCAGGACGTACCGATACAGGAGTTCATGCCAAACAAATGGTGGCTCATTTTGATCTCGATACAAAATTAGATGTTGATGATATTGTTTATAAACTCAACGTATTGCTACCAAAAGACATCCACATCAACTCCATAAAGGAAGTGCTTCCTGAAATTCATGCCCGTTTTGATGCTTTGAGTCGAACGTATATTTACAAAATATCCAGAACTAAGGATGCATTTAATTATCTAAACGCACATACTTATACGCTTCCGTTGGATGTTGATTTGATGAATCAAGCCGCTAAGATACTGTTTGAGTATACCGATTTTCAATGTTTTTCTAAAGTGAAAACCGATGTCAAAACCTATAACTGCACCATAATGGAGGCACATTGGAAATTAGATGCGAACTCGCTAAATTTTAAAATTAAAGCTGATCGTTTTTTAAGAAATATGGTGCGAGCCATTGTAGGAACCATGATTGAAGTAGGTGCTAAAAAAAGAACACTTGAAGAATTTCGCAAAATTATTACTTCAAAAAACAGATCTAATGCAGGGACATCGGCCCCAGCTCATGGTCTGTATCTAATTAATATAGAATATCCAAAATCAATATATGTCCAAAAAGAAGCCTAAAAGTAAAGTTTTTGACGGGCAGCTTTTCAAAAGGTTGCTTAAATATATCAAACCGTACAGTGGGTTTTTTGTATTGGCGTTAACCACCGTTTTAGGACTGGCAATTTTTGGTGCACTCCGTCCTAGAGTTTTACAATTAGCTATAGATCAAAATATCGAACAAAAGTTTGAACCTGGGTTTTTAAACTATATCCTTGCGATGCTGGTGCTTTTAATTTTAGAAGTCACCTGTAACTTATTGTTTATATATTATGCCAGCTGGTTAGGACAGTCTGTGGTCAGAGACATACGAATAAAGCTTTTTAATCATATCCTTGCGTTCAAAATGAAATACTTTGACAACTCTTCTGTAGGGGTCTTAATCACTCGTTCCGTGACAGATATGGAGCGTATCGCTGATATTTTTGGAGAAGGTCTTTTTATGATTTTTAGTGATATTTTAAAAATGAGTGTTGTGGGAGGTGTGATGTTTTATATGAACTGGCGCTTGAGTCTGATCGTGTTTTTTACACTTCCAATTGTTTTGATTGCGACTAAAATATTTCAGAAGTACATGAAAAAAGCATTTGAAGATGTACGTACCGAAGTCTCTAATCTGAATTCTTTTGTGCAGGAGCGGATTACGGGTATGAAAATTGTTCAAATCTTTGCTAGAGAGTCTATCGAATCCGAAAATTTTAGAGCAATAAATGAGCGTCACAAAAAGGGGTGGATTAAAACCGTATGGTATAACTCTGTATTTTTTCCTATCGCAGATTTATTGTCATCAGTTACTCTAGGTGCTGTCATCTGGTTGGGAGGGTTGAATACAATCCTAGAGCAAACGGCATCAATTGGTGATTTAACCGCCTTTATAATGATGGTACCCATGATGTTTAGACCGTTGAATCAAATCGCTAATAAATTCAATACACTCCAAATGGGGATGGTTGCTGCAGATCGTGTATTTAAAGTACTCGATACAACGTCTAATATTGAAGATCATGGCGATGGCATTCTTGAAAATATCAAAGGCAACATTGAGTTTAAAAACGTTAAATTCTCTTACGTAGATAACGAACCCGTTTTAAAAGGTGTGTCTTTTAAGGTCAATGCTGGCGAAACCATTGCAATTGTAGGGTCTACAGGGGCAGGAAAATCTACAATTATAAATTTATTGAACCGTCTATATGATATCAATTTTGGAAACATAACAATTGATTCTAAAGACATAAAATCAATTACGGTTAAAAATTTAAGACAAAACATAGCCGTTGTACTTCAAGACGTATTTTTATTTGCAGATACAATCCTTAATAATATTACTCTCAAAAATCCAGCAATAACACAGGATCAAGTTGAAGGCGCAGCTAAAGATATCGGCATTCATGAGTTTATAATGAGTTTACCAAACGGTTACAATTATAATGTAAAAGAAAGAGGAGTCATGTTATCGTCAGGGCAACGTCAATTAATTTCGTTTTTAAGAGCTTATGTTGTCAATCCAAAAATTCTAATTTTAGATGAGGCCACGGCATCAATAGATTCTTATGCTGAACAACTCATTCAAAAGGCGACTCAAAAAATCACTCAAGGAAGAACGTCAATTGTTATTGCACACCGATTAGCAACTATCCAAAACGCAGATATGATTATTGTGTTAGAAGCTGGAGAAATTGTAGAAAAAGGCACGCATAAAGACTTATTGAAAACTAAAAATGGACCGTACAGGAATTTGTATGATGCTCAGTTTATGACTAAAAACAGCTAATATCAATTGAGGTCTGATTTGATTTTCTCAATCAAATCCTGCGTATCAGAATACATTACAAACGTTCCACTATTGACATAAGAAACCTGTCCGGTTTCTTCACTAACAACAAGGGCCACGGCATCTGTTTTTTCTGTAATTCCAACGGCAGCGCGGTGTCTTAATCCAAAGCGTGAGGGGATATTTTTTTCATTGTTGACTGGAAGGATCACTCGTGTTGCTTTAATCACATTGTTCGAAATTATAATAGCACCATCATGCAGTGGACTATTCTTAAAAAAAATACTTTCTAATATAGGTTGAGTTACCGCGATTTTCATGTTATCCCCAGTTTCCACTAGGAAATCTAAATTATTATTACGTTCAATCACAATAAGTGCGCCTGTTTTACTGCTGCCCATTTTAGTGCAGGCTTTGACTATAATCTCGGCATCTGTAGTATTTGTACCCTGTGATTTAACAAAGTTTAAACGCTTCATAAAAGACCCGCTTTTACTCAAGTTTGTGGAGCCTATCATCAATAGGAATTTTCGAATTTCAGGCTGAAACACGACAATTAATGCGATAATTCCTACACTCATAAAGCCGCCTAAAATATTGCTCAGCATGCGCATTTGCAAGACATCAACCAATAAATAAAATAAGTAGAAAATAACAATACCAAAGAAAATATTAATAGCGACGGTGCCTTTGATCAATTTATAAACATAGTACAATAAGAAAGCGACCAAAATAATATCTATGATATCGAGTACGTTGAAGTTTAATAAGTCTTTAAATATGTCCACTTGCTTTAATTTTTTAATAAATATAATAAATATATAACGAATGCTATTTTTGAAGTGCCTCGTTAAGTTTAATACATTCCATCGCTTCTTTCACATCGTGAACTCTAAGGATTTTTGCGCCCTTTTGGAGTGCCACCATATGCAATGCTGTTGTGCCATTAAGCGCCTTATTGGCGGTGGTGTTTAAGGTTTTATAAATCATAGATTTTCTTGAAACGCCTGCTAAAATTGGAAGGTGTAAATGAGTAAAATAGTCTAACAGTGCTAAAAGCTCAAAATTTTGGTCTTTAGTTTTAGAGAATCCAAACCCTAAATCTAAGATGATGTCTTTTATATGGTGTTTTTTTGCCAGTTGAATCCGCTCTGAGAAATAAGTGAATACGGCTTTAGATACATCAGCATAGTCCGTCATTTGCTGCATGTTTTGTGGCGTACCTCGCATATGCATCATAACGTAAGGCACTTGGAGTGCTCCAACAGTTTCAAACATTAAAGGGTCCAATTGTCCACCAGAAATATCATTAACCAGCGCTGCGCCTGCCTCAATAGCTGTTCTAACAACATTACTTCTGAAACTATCAATTGAAATAAGACACTCGGGAAAGCTGTTGCGAACTAAAGTTACAACAGGGATGAGTCGTTTCAGTTCTTCATCTTCACTAACAAAATCAGCTCCGGGACGAGAACTGTAGGCACCAATATCAATAAATGAGGCGCCTTCTTTTAATAATTTTTCAACCTGTGTCAGTATGCTTTTTTCGTCTTTAAATCGGCCACCGTCATAAAAAGAGTCGGGGGTTATATTTAAAATCCCCATTACTTTTGGGGTATCAAGGGCAATGAGTTGGCCGTTACAATTAAGAGTCATAAAACGTTAGCGTTGCTGGTTTTCATCAAGATTTAAAACTTTAAACCATAAATTTTGATGTTTTGAATATTTTAAGCGAAATTTACGGAAAATTCGATTTATTTCATGCAAAATACTTCAAAAGAATACGATGCCGTTGTGCAAGTCTGTCAAGACTTGTTCAGTAAAAAAATGAAAGACTATGGATGCGCTTGGCGGATTCTTAGGTTACCCTCTTTAACAGATCAAATTTTCATCAAAGCTCAGCGGATTAGAGGACTTCAACAAAATGCGGTTCAAAAAGTAGATGAAGGTGCTGCCACTGAGTTTGTAGGGATTATTAATTATTGTGTGATGGCACTCATTCAAATAGAAAAAGGCGTAGTAGAACAACCCGATTTGTCTTTTGAAGATGCTGTAGCGTTATATTCAGATAAAATTGCTGTGACCAAGCAGTTAATGATGGATAAAAATCATGATTATGGGGAAGCTTGGCGCGATATGCGAGTGAGCTCGTTAACGGATTTGATTTTACAAAAATTATTGCGCGTGAAACAAATCGAAGACAATGCGGGGCATACGCTTGTAAGTGAAGGTATTGACGCCAATTATCAAGATATGATTAACTATGCCATCTTTGCTTTAATTCACTTAAACGCTTCTTAAAATGAAAATTATTGTTCCTATTTCTCGAATTTTTGTAGGCATCCTATTTATAATATCTGGTTTTATAAAATTGAATGACCCTTTAGGGTTTTCTTATAAACTTCAAGAATATTTTAGTGCTGATGTTTTAAATCTTCCTTTTTTAGAACCTTATGCCTTAGTGCTATCTGTTTTTGTAGTTGTTTTTGAAGTCGTTCTTGGCGTGTTTTTATTGATTGGATATAAGCCTAAATTTACGATATGGAGCTTGTTGCTCATGATTGTGTTTTTTACATTCTTAACCTTTTATTCTGCTTATTTTGATAAAGTGAAAGACTGCGGATGTTTTGGAGACGCACTCAAATTAACTCCTTGGGAAAGCTTTACTAAAGATGTTGTTTTATTGGTCTTTGTATTGATTTTGTTTTATGGAAAATCCTTTGTAACCCCCATATTTAAACCCCTACCAACAACAGTCCTTGCGCTGTTTAGTTTTATCGCCAGTCTAGGGTTTGGATATCATGTGTTGATGCATTTACCGTATATTGATTTTAGAGCTTACAAAATAGGAGATAACCTTATAGAAAACATGAGCACACCTGTTGATGCACCCAAAGCTATTCAAGAGTTTACTTGGGTTTTTAATGTCGATGGTGAAGAGAAAAAAATTATAACCAATGGCTCATATCCAACTGTTCAAGGGGACTATGTAAGTGTAGAAACCAAAGTTATTGACGAAGGATTTACCCCTTCTATTTTGGATTTTTCGATAGAATCAGCAGATGAAGATCTAACCGATTTTTTTCTTAATGAAGAAAAACTCCTCATGATTGTTTCTTATAATTTGGATACAGCAGAAATGTCAGGTTTACAGAAACTTAAAACACTTTCAGTTCAAGCACAAACAGAAGGCTATACCGTTATTGGATTGAGTGCTTCAGGGGAGGATACAATTGCCGAAATAAATGCCACCTATGGGCTAGATTTTGAATTTTACCTTTGTGATGAAAAAGCCCTCAAAACAGTGGTGCGTTCTAATCCCGGCGTTTTGCAATTAAATCGGGGCACGGTTCAACAAAAAGTCCATTGGAATGATATCGAAAAACTAGATCTTTAAACGCTTTTGGGAAGATATATACTACAAAAAATACAGCAGTCGTTTTGGACGCTTTTGGGTGTCATGACTACTATATTTTTTTTATTTAATGTTTTGCCTGGAGATCCTGCACAAATGATGCTTGGCCAAAATGAAGATCAGGCCCAACTCGCCATAGTCAAGCAAAAATATGGATTCGATCAACCCGTATGGACACAGTATTTATACTATTTAAATGATCTTTCGCCAGTCTCGTTGCATTCAAATCACAGCGAAGATTACACCTTTTTAGAATCCCATCAGTATAACTATCAACCGCTTTTTAAAACTCTAAATACAACAGTAGTTTTAAAGTATCCTTATCTTGGAACCTCCTTCACGAAACAAGGTAAAAAAGTCAGTGAAATTCTAAAAGAAACGCTGCCAAACACCATTATTTTAGCCGTAGCATCCATTTGTGTTGCCTTAGCGTTAGGCTTATTCTTGGGAGTAATTTCAGCATTATATAAAGACCACTGGGTCGATAAATCTATTTTAGTTATCAGTACCTTTGGTATGAGTTTACCTTCTTTTTTTAGTGCTATTCTCGCTGCTTGGATCTTTGGGTTTGTATTGCACCACTACACTGGATTAGAAATGACAGGGAGTCTATATGAGCTAGATGATTTTGGAGACGTCTATCAATTACAACTAAAAAATCTAATATTACCCGCTTTAGTTCTTGGGATCCGCCCGTTGGCTGTAGTCACCCAACTGATGCGAAACTCATTATTGGAAGTATTTAATCAGGACTATATTCGAACCGCAAGAGCCAAAGGTTTAAGTGAATTTCAGGTTATATCAAAGCATGCAATGAAAAATGCGTTGAATCCTGTGGTCACTGCAATATCGGGGTGGTTTGCTTCCTTATTAGCAGGTGCAGTTTTTGTAGAATATATTTTTGCATGGAATGGATTAGGTAAAGAAATCGTAAATGCATTAAACACTTTAGATTTACCCGTAATTATGGGGGCTGTTTTAATAATTGCCCTTACTTTTGTGCTGATTAATATAATTGTAGATATCATATACACTTATTTAGATCCAAAAATTATGCTTAACACTTAACTTTAGTACCAAAATGAAAAAACTTCTTTTAGTAGCACTCTTCATTACCACGGTTTTAAGTTGTCAAAATCGGGTAGAAACACAGTTTTCTGAAGCCGCCTTAAACGATCAATTTGTGGCATTAAGCGGGGAGTCAGTTGAGTTTAAAACGATCTTAGAAAACCATAAAGGCAAGACTCTATTTATTGATGTCTGGGCCTCTTGGTGTAAGGATTGTCTTGAGGGTTTACCAAGTGTTAAGGTACTCCAAGCGAAACACCCCGAAGTTGACTTTGTGTTTTTGTCCTTAGACAAATCACAGAACGCTTGGAAAAAAGGGATTGATAGATTACAAATTAAAGGTGATCATTATTTTATGCAATCGGGTTGGAAAGGCGCCATGGGTACATTTTTAGATTTGGATTGGATTCCGCGGTATATGATTATAGATCAACTGGGACAGATTAAAGTTTTTAAAGCTATTAAAACATCAGATAAAACACTATTAAATATTTTAAAATGAGAAAACAAATTGTAGCAGGAAATTGGAAAATGAATAACGACTATGTGGATTCAGAATTATTCGTTTCTAAATTGCTAAAAGAATTGAAACATACCCCAACGCAAGTTATTATTGCGCCACCTTTCACCAGCCTTTTGGCCTCTTCAAATTCAGTCAAAGGAAGTCAAGTTATTGTAGCGGCTCAAAATATGCATTTTGCAGAAAATGGCGCTTTTACAGGTGAGATTAGTGCTAGAATGCTTAAAAGTGTTGGCGTAAAAACGGTTATTTTAGGACACAGTGAGCGTCGTGCCTATTTTAATGAAACCGATGCATTATTGGCCAAAAAAGTGGATACTGCATTAGCACATGATATGTGTGCAATCTTTTGTTTTGGAGAAGAATTGGAAGATCGCAAATCTGGAAATGAAGAAGCTATTGTAGAAGCACAAATTAAAAACGCTTTATTTCATTTACCAGCTTCTGCATGGAAACATATTGTACTAGCTTACGAGCCGGTATGGGCTATTGGAACAGGAGAAACCGCATCGCCACAACAAGCACAAGATATGCATGCCTTTATACGCAAAACTATTGCAAATCAATACTCAGCCGATTTAGCTGATGAGGTTTCTATTTTGTATGGAGGGAGTGTAAAACCAGCAAACGCCAAAGAGATTTTCTCAAAAGCAGACGTTGATGGTGGCCTAATTGGCGGCGCAGCATTGGATGTTGAGCAATTTACAGCTATTATAAATGCATTTTAAATTTGGCAGATTCTATATATATAGGCTATACATTTAAAGTTGAACCCGTTCAGCCAGGTACCGAAATTCTAATTGCGGAACTTGGCTTTTCTGGTTTCGAAAGCTTTGTGGAAACTTCTGACGGGGTTATTGCCTATATTCAAGAAACGGATCATTTTGATGCAATTTTAGACTCAATTCAGATTTTAAAATCTGAGGAGTTTACAATTACACATGAGTTTGAAGCCATAGCGCAGACCAATTGGAATGCAGAATGGGAGAAAAACTTCAACCCTATTGTGGTTGATGAGTACTGTGCTATTCGTGCCCCTTTTCATGAGCCTTTCAATGTTAAATATGATATTGTTATAGAGCCAAAAATGAGTTTTGGAACGGGACATCATGAGACCACGCATATGATGATTCAGCATATTTTAGCGACAGATTTTACCAATAAATCTGTTTTAGATATGGGTTGTGGAACTGGAGTGCTGGCTATTTTGGCCGAAAAAAAAGGTGCAACATATTTAGACGCTATCGATATTGATAATTGGTGTTATTTGAATAGTATTGAAAACGTTTCTAGAAACGAGTGTCGCCATATCATTGTTTTAGAAGGAGATGCGTCTTTGCTTGTCGATAAACAGTATGATATTATCATAGCAAATATTAATCGTAATATATTACTCCATGATTTAAGTACATATAGTACTTGTTTAAATAAAGGAGGTTTCTTATTTTTAAGTGGTTTTTATGATAGTGATTGCGAGTTGATTGTATCTACCTGCGAAACACTAAACCTTAAACTCAAAACTAAATTAAAACGAAACAATTGGGTTGCCCTAAAATTCGTTAAGTCATTATGAGCACAAAAGAGAAAATTAAAGAACAGTTTGAGACCTCAATAGAGGAAGGACACTTAAACGAAATTGTACTCTTCAATGATGATGTTAACACTTTCGATCACGTTATTGAAACTTTAGTTCATGTTTGTCATCACTCTTATGAGCAAGCCGAACAATGTTCGTTATTAGTCCATTATAAAGGAAAGTGCACCGTAAAAACAGGAGTTTACGAAGAATTAGAACCCCAATGTAGTCAACTTCTAAAAGCAGGTTTAAGCGCAGAAATCGTTTAGGATTTTGCCAAACGTCCTACTGCACAACTCACAAATGATTTTGCTTTTTTGCCAATTGAATTGGAATTTCCATCTACTGGATATCCAAGTTTAGAGAGAAGTTCAATTGCTGTTTCCAAATCGTTAGCCTGGCTATATTCAAATGATACAGTATTACTTTCAGTGTTTACACTCACATTGTGAATGTGATCTAAAGCATTGAGTTTAGTTATAATTGTATGGGCACAGCCGCCACATTTTAGATTTTGAATTTCAAGTGTTGTTATCATGGTTTAAGTGTTTAAAGTGTGGATGGACATACAAATTCAGATAGTGGTAAATCAGTTTTTTTAAGGGCTGCAAACCCACCAGCAATATCAATAATTTTATGAAAGCCTCTTGCTTTTAAAATTGATGCTGCAATGACAGAACGGTAGCCGCCGGCACAATGGATATGATAGGTTTTGTGGGGGTCAATTTGATTCATTTGTTGATTAATATAGTCCAATGCAAAATGTTGTAAACCGTCTATTTTTAAGTGCATCGAGTTGTGTTCGCCATCTTTTCGAACATCCAAAATGTGGAGTTTACCGGCTTTTGTTTTTTGAGAAAATTCTTCTGCAGAAATAGATGTTAGATGATCGATTTCTTTTTTTGAAGTAATCCAAGCGTCCATTCCGCCTTCTAAATAGCCAAGGGTATTATCATAGCCAACTCGTGCTAAACGCGTTACTGCCTCTTCTGATTTTCCCTTTGGAGTAACTAAAAGTAGGGGTTGATTGATGTCGGTGATTAGGGCGCCAACCCATGGTGCAAAACCGCCATTTAGTCCAATAAAAATAGCCCCGGGTATATGGCTTTTCACAAAATCTTGTTGTGTACGCACATCTAAAATTAGCGCTCCTTCGGATTTCGCGAGCTGTTCAAATGTCTCCACGGATAGAGGAGTGTCCCCTTTTGATAAAACCTGATCTAAAGCAGAGTATCCTCTTTGATTCAATTTTGCATTTTTTTCAAAATACTGAGGTGGTGGACTGATACCATCCAAAACTTCAATTACAAATTCCTCTTTGGTCATGGTTTCACGCAAAGCATAATTGGATTTTTTTTGATCTCCAATAGTGCCAACGGTTTCTTTACTTAAATTTTTTCCACAAGCCGAGCCAGCTCCGTGTGCAGGATATACAATCACGTCATCTCCTAAAGTCATGATTTTTGTTCGTAACGATTCATATAATAGACCTGCTAAATCCTTTTCAGTAAGATCCGATTTTATTGCTAAATCTGGACGTCCAACATCTCCTAGAAACAGTGTGTCTCCAGTAAATACTGCATGGTGTTGTCCATTTTCGTCAATTAGTAAATAGGTTACAGATTCTAGCGTATGCCCAGGTGTATGAAGTACTTTTATGGTGATATCTCCAATTTTGAATTCTTCGTTATCGGAAGCATTGTAGCTATCAAAAGTGGTTTTTGCATTGGGTCCAAAAACAATTGTTGCCCCTGTTTTTTTTGCCAAGTCCACATGCCCCGAGACAAAATCAGCATGAATATGCGTCTCAAAAATGTACTTTATATTGGCATTGTTAGCAGTGGCTTTATCGACATACTGTTGTGTTTCTCTTAGTGGATCAATAATGGCAACCTCGCCTTTGGACTCGATATAGTAAGCGCCTTGCGCCAAACAACTTGTATAAATCTGTTCAATTTTCATCTTTTGCTTTATTAGTGTTTGTTTACAAATGTAAGTTTTTTGAAATAGCTGTAATATTCTTTTGATAAAAAGATTATTACCTTATATTTGCACCCTCAAAATGGCCTCGTAGCATAACTGAATAGTGCACTTGATTACGGCTCAAGAGGTTGCAGGTTTGAATCCTGCCGAGGTCACATCAATAGTCTCTAAATCATTAATTTACAGTGATTTAGAGGCTTTTTTTCTTTTAAGTGTGACATATCTGTGGCTACAAATTTTGTAATTTCAATTTATAGAATTAATTTGAACCAGCAAATTATTTTGTTTTACTCCTAAAAACAATAGAATATGGAACAAGGATTAAAGGAATTTATTGAAGAAACAAGACGTATAATTCCATCACATTTTGGTAGAATCATTACTCCATTATTAAGCAATGTAGGTAATTCTGAGCCTAACCCATTGTACTATCAAGAAAATATCTTTGGCTTTAAAAAAACACTTGAAGAAAGGATAGTCAAAACAAGTAAAACATCATTAATTTTAAATAATTATGTTTCAAGCCTAACGAATTTATTTCAAGACATTGTTTTAATTTTTGTGCATATTCATTATGATAGCGTGAAGGATGTTGATACTTCTCTGCATAATTATTTCAATTCATTAAAACAAGTAGAGCTTTACAGTAAAGATATTTTAAACCAACAACTGGTAATAAACAATGATGAAGTAGTTTATACAATCAATTTTATGATAGCAGGTTTAAAAGAGATGGTTCTTTATTTTAATAAGTTTTCAAGAATCAATTTAGAAAGCACATCTTTGAGAGATTCTTTATTTAATACCATAGATTGTTTTGATGAAACATTACTTAAAATTAAAGTAGGTAAAGTCCGTAGAACAAACGACTTACAAAGATTTATTAGTGGAGAAAAAGTGAATAATAAAGAACATTTTATTTTAGCTTTAGTTCGTGAATTTGGGAGTTATAAAGGCAAAAAGTTAGCCAATGTATTCAATATTCTATATTCAGAGAAAATAATTTTATACCCATCAAGAGAGGGAAAAAATTTTCATAGTGCTATTGAATTAGTTTTTGAAAATGAAAAAGACTACAAAAACTTCAAAAAACATTTCCCAAATAAATTGGAAAATAGTGTTAAAGATGAGTTTGGAGAAGATAATAAACGAATTCTTCAAGATGAAATTAGCTTAATAAAAGATTGGCTTTCCAATTATCTTACTTCTCAGGTTTAATGCCTTTACTTTTGTGATTCCATACAAAGTCGCAAAAGTTCGTATTTAGTTCGCAATTTTTTTATCTCTCGTATAGCTATAGCAGCATAGATTTGCAATATGCAAAGTAAAAACATAAAACAAAGGCTATACTATCGCAGAAAAGAGGTCGCTGAAATGTTTGGTATTTCTCTAAGAACTGTTGATAGAAAAATCCAAGATGGTTACATAAAGGCTATGAAGGGTGGTCATACTGTTTTTATTAAAAGCGACAGTGTAAACATCGAAAATATGTTTGCTTCAAAACCAAAATTTAACAACGAGTTCTAAACTATGGCAAAATTTATTTACAAAAAGCGTATTGGGAGGAGGTCAAGAAAAGACACTAAATTGGTCAATTCAGTAGCTGTTGAGAGAAAAGCCATCTTTTCAAGTGTTTTTCAAAACGAGAACAATGGTAATTATTTTGAATTGGAAGATATTCAAATCATACGATACAAAAGAAACAGAACTGTAAATCTATTTTTTGAAACATATTCTGATAAGAACAAGTATCAGCTATTTGAGTTTGGTGTTCCCTTTTACATTTCTGAAAATTTGAGTGTCATCATCAAAAAACTCAAAAGAAAGTGTAACTCGATTGACAATCAGCTTTTAGGTTATGTGTGGATTTTTGACGTTGGCGAAGAAAATTTTGGCCCTCATTACCATTTAATTATAGCAACAAAGAAAATAAATGAGAAAACGTATCCTAATGCCTTAAAACTTGATTTTAAAGGAGATAAAATTCACGGTGACTTTGTAAGACGAGATAGTGCATTTAAAAATTATCTCAGTGGAAAGTGTTTATATGACAGAGGTTATAGAAAAAGGCTTTACGGCAAGTCATTTAATTTCAAAACAATCAAAACAAACAAAAATTAGAGGAAAAGATTATTTTAAACAATTTAAAAAATGAATAAGTATATAAAATGCCCATATAGCGGAGAATATTTTAAACCTAAAAGAAGTAATCAGAAATATGCTTCAAAATACAACAGAGTAGCATTTCACAATAGAAAGTATAGAGAATTGAAAATGCCATTGGAAAAAGTAAATCAAATTCTATTTAGAAACTATAATATTATTTATGAATTAATTGGGGATGACAATGAAATTATATTAAGCAATGATTATTTAAAAGGTAAAGAATACGATTTTAAATATATGACTCAAATATATATTAAGGATGACAAAACTTATTTTGGTTTGTATGATTTCGTATTCACAAAAGTAGATGAAACAACAATTAAATTTTTAAAAAATGAATCCGATTGAATTAAACAAATTAGATATATCAATAGATTTAGCTGGTCTTGTTAAAGCTAATGAACTCAGTAATAAAGTCAAATCAAATCAATCAGTTTTAATAGTCGTGTTGATTCCATTAATAATGGCAACAACAATAACATTAATAATTAAATATATAAACAATGAAAAAGAGAAGAGATTTTATTCACGTGACTAAAACAGAAATGATTAATGACTTGCTGAATAGTACAGCATTTAAGATAGCAAAATTTATTTCTTTGGGATTAGTAATTACTTATGGGCTTGGTCACGCATTTAAAATATTAGCATTTACTAACAATAATTACAACAAGTTTAAAAACAGTATTAAATAAAAAATTAAAAAAATGGAAAAAATATTATTAACGTGTGAAATTGACGTTAAAAAAGTAGTGTCAGAGTTCGGTAATGAATGGGAACAAGCAATAAGAGAAGAGATTAATGAGTACCCCTGTATATTAGTTTCATCTTGGGCTGATGATATAGAATTTGGTGAAACTTGGAGTTTTAATACTGTTATATTAAAAGATTTTTACGAGCTTTTAAATTAAAAAATTTTAAATAAAAACTCAACAATTTTAAGGTACACTTAAAATTGTGACTTCGTAAATCACAATTAATTCCCATAAACCTTAACGCAAGACACAAAATAAGGGTGTAAGCTACACTAACCTATAATTATGACAATATGAAAGTTTTATACATACGAACAAGTACCATTGAGCAAAACTCTCAAAGGCAAAAACAAAACAATGATAAAAATTGTAAAATCGTTGAGGACAAATGTTCTGGGGCAATACCATTTTTTGAACGTGAGGGCGGAAAGAAAATCTTACAATTAACAGAAAAAGGTATTATTGATGAACTTATTGTTCACGAAATAGATAGGCTTGGAAGAAATCTAATTGATATTCTAAAAACTATTGCTTATTTCAATGGCCAAAAAGTAAATATTGAATTTAAAAAACAAGGCCTTAGAACTTTAAACGAAGATGGAACAGAAAATGACATTTCTAAAATGGTGATTTCCATTTTGGGCGTAGTAGCGGAGATGGAACGGAAAATGATAAGAGAAAGGCAATTAGAAGGTATTGCCATTGCAAAGGCTAATGGTGTATATAAAGGAAGAAACAAAGGAACTAAAGAAAATCAAATAGCTTTTTTGAATAAAGAAAAAAATAAAAAAGCGTTAGACTATTTAAATAAAGGCTATAAACAGATCGAAGTTGCAAAGATAATTGGATTACATCCTAACACAATATCAAAGATTAATAGAATAAAAATGCAATTATCATAGAATATTATTTTTAAAAATAAAATTACTATTTTCTGAAGGTTAAAAACGCAACTGAATTAACAATTATTTTATTAAGAGTTATATCTTAGTAGCTTAATTTAATTAAACAAATTATATAGAAGAAAATTGATAGACGACAACGGAAAATTTACATTTATAGATTTATTTGCTGGTATTGGCGGTTTCCACATAGCAATGCATAATTTAGGAGGAAAATGCGTTTTTGCTTCGGAGATGGATTTACACGCAAGAAAAACCTACGAACATAATTTTAAAAAAATATCTCCTGAACTTTTTGAAAATAAAATGTTCAATGACGATATCAGAAATATGAATGTTTCTGAAATTCCAGAATTTGATATTCTTTGTGCTGGATTTCCTTGTCAACCATTTAGTCAGGCAGGTTATAAAAGAGGATTTAATGATAATCATAATTCGGAGAGAGGTAATCTATTTTTCAACATAGTTGAAATTCTGGAAGAAAAAAAACCAAAAGGTTTCTTTCTTGAAAATGTCAGAGGAATAGTAAATCACGATAATGGAAATACCTTCAAAGTAATTCGCAACATTTTAGAAAATGAATTAGGCTATTCATTTTACTTTAAAATTGTGAAAGCATCTGATTATGGATTACCTCAGTTAAGACCAAGAGCATTTATGATTGGATTTAGAGATGAAAACATAATGAAAGGTTTTCATTTTCCTCCTAACAAGCCTCTCAAATATAATATGAGCGATGTTTGGAATGGACAATGTAGTCGAGAAATTGGATTCACATTAAGAGTTGGAGGGCGAGGGTCAACTATCAGTGATAGAAGAAATTGGGATGCATATTATGTTAATGGGGAGGTTAAACAACTTGGTGTAGAACAAGGTAAAAAAATGCAAGGTTTTCCAGATGAATATGAGTTCCCAGTCAGTAAAACTCAAGGAATAAAACAATTAGGAAATAGTGTTGCAATTGACGCGGTTCAAGAAGTAGCAAAACAAATGTTAAGGCATTTAAAAACTTTAAATTCCGAAAAACCAAAAATGAAAGAAACGAAAAACAAAGGAGAATGGACAGAATTATTAGTTTTTATCAAACTTTTAGCTGAACAGAAATTATTTCTTTCTGATAAGGATTTAAATAAAAAAGTTGATTTTTTTAAAATTAAAAAAGTGACTACAAGAAATTTAGATTTAGATTTTTACATTATTGATAAATCAACAATAGAATCTATAAATTTTGCAAACAAAAAGAAACAACAAATTGACATATCAGACCTTTTAAGTGAAAAAAATCTTAACTCAATAAAGGATTTAATAATAAATGGCAAAAGAACTTTTACAATTTCTGAATTTGATATAATTCAAAAAAAATTAGGTTTTGATGTAATCAAAGGAGGGACAAGTAGTCAAAAATCAGATATTGTTTTAGACATTCAAAACAATGAGATTGATAAACAAAACGAGGGCTTTGGAATTAAATCTTATTTAGGTAGTAAACCAACTTTATTAAATGCATCTGGAAATACAAATTTTATTTTTAGAATAGATGGATTTGATGATTCCAAAATTGATGAGGTAAATGAAATTTCAACTAAAACAAAACTAAAAGACAGAATAATATTTATTGAGAAATTTGGAGGGCAATTCAAATATATTGGTGCAGAAAAAGAAACAATGGAACACAATCTAAAAATTTCTGATAGCTTAATGCCAAAGATAGTAGGTCATTTACTTTTAAGTTTTTACAAGAAAAGAATTTCAAAATTAACAAAAAAAA
>Ga0206128_1000292_pt1 | contig 59549 bp, 50 predicted proteins | sample Helgoland_Spring_7_FD_148601 | JGI IMG/M metagenome (GOLD analysis project Ga0206128, IMG submission 148601) | Pelagic subsurface seawater microbial communities from Kabeltonne, Helgoland, North Sea - Helgoland_Spring_Bloom_20160426_1 | ecosystem: Environmental > Aquatic > Marine > Epipelagic ... | reverse complement strand
ATTCCGAACAGAGTAGTTAAGCCCAATTGCGCCGATGGTACTGCCTCACCAGGCGGGAGAGTAGGTCGTCGCCGGTTTTCTAATTAAGCCCTTATCTGTAATACAGATAGGGGCTTTTTTTTGACCTATATTCAATAGATATTAACAGTAAGCCAACCTAAGAAGCCTTATTTATCTATTTACTATAGATATTTCCGGGGGTATGTGGATAAATCTTATTGTTTTTGTCGTTGTACCCCCCTTGAAAATAGCCTAGATTTGCATTTTGAACCTTAATTTGTAAGTTTATGTCCACTTTACGTTTTGCTGCCCTAGAAAAATTAGCTGAAAGAACCCCAAATTGGCAAACTCCGCCTTCAAATAAAGTCTCTGACTTTTTTGGAGAAAATGTTTTTAATACTGGAAAGATGCAAGAGTATCTATCAAAGGAAGCCTTTAGAAGCGTTATGAATTCATCTGAGAAAGGTATTCGAATGGAACGAAAGGTAGCTGACCAAGTTGCTTCCTCTATGAAGGCCTGGGCTATGACAAAAGGTGTTACACATTATACACATTGGTTTCAGCCTTTAACGGGAAGAACGGCAGAGAAACACGATTCTTTTATGGAGCCAATATCGAATGGAAAAGCAATTGAATCATTCGGAGGTGGTGCTTTAGTTCAGCAAGAACCCGATGCATCAAGTTTTCCAAACGGAGGTATTAGAAATACTTTCGAAGCTAGAGGTTACACTGCTTGGGACCCAACTTCTCCTGCTTTTTTAATTGGTAAGACTTTGTGCATTCCAACTGTATTTGTTTCCTATACAGGAGAAGCATTAGATTATAAGGCACCTTTGCTAAAATCAAGTGCAGCTGTTGAAAAAGCGGCACTTGATGTTATGAAGTTTTTTGATAAAAATGTTTCAAGAGTTGTTCCTACTTTGGGTTGGGAACAAGAATATTTTCTAGTTGATTCTGGCTTATTTAATGCTAGACCAGATTTAGTGATGACTGGAAGAACTCTTTTTGGTCACTCATCTTCAAAAGGGCAGCAGTTGGACGATCATTATTTTGGGGCAATTTCGGATCGAATAATGGCATTTATGCAGGACTTTGAAACAGAAGCCCATTTATTAGGGATTCCTGTCACCACAAGACATAATGAGGTAGCTCCAAATCAATTTGAGTTAGCCCCAATGTTCGAGGAGGTAAATATTGCAGTAGATCACAATCAATTAATAATGGATATAATGGAAAAAGTTGCTATTAAGCATAATTTCCATGTGCTCTTGCATGAGAAACCCTTTCAAGGAATGAATGGTTCGGGAAAACATAACAATTGGTCCTTGGCAACAGATACCGGTGTAAATTTACTTAGCCCGGGCGTTAATCCCAAAACAAACCTAAGGTTTTTGGCCTTTTTTGTTAATACAATCGCTGCAGTTCATAAATATGACGATCTTCTGAGGGCTACTATTGCAACTCCAGGTAATGATCATAGATTAGGAGCTAATGAAGCCCCTCCCGCGATTATCTCTTGTTTTATTGGCTCGCAGCTTTCAGCTGTATTAGACGAAGTAGAAAAGAAAGTGAGTAAAGCGAAACTTTCTCCAGATGAAAAAACTGATCTAAAATTGAGAATTGGAAAAATTCCGGATATTATGTTGGATAATACGGACCGAAATCGAACTTCACCCTTTGCGTTTACAGGAAATAAATTTGAATTTAGAGCAGTAGGATCTAATAGTAATTGTGCTTCTGCGATGATTACATTGAATACAATGATGGCGGAACAACTCTCACAATTTAAAACTGATGTCGATGCTTTAATCAAAAAAGGCGAGAAAAAAGATGATGCTATTTTCTTCGTAATTAAAAATTATATCGTTGAATCTAAGAGAATTCGTTTTGAAGGAGATGGATATGGCGAAGAGTGGGTTAAAGAAGCGGAAAAAAGAGGATTGAAAAACGTAAAAACTACACCTTATGCGCTGGATTTTATGACTACCGATTTAGTTAAAAATTTGTTTAACAAACATGGTGTTTTTAGTGAAATTGAGTTAGAAGCCCGCTATGAAATTGCACAGGAATTTTATAGGATGAAAGTGCAGATAGAGTCAAGGTGCTTGCAAGATATGGTGTTAAATCAAATTATCCCCGCCACTGTCGAGTATCAGTCTGTCTTAGTTAACAATGTTCTAGGACTTAAAGAAGTATTTGGTGCTAAATTCAAAGAAAAATGTTCAGGTCAGCTGCGTATCATTGATGAAATTGCTGAACGAATTAATTTTCTTCAGTCGAAGGTAGAGGAAATGCGTAAAGCTAGGAAAACGGCCAATTCTATTGAGGATGCAGCAGATCAAGCTAAATCTTATTGTGACAACGTTTTTTCATGTTTTGATGAAATACGGTACAACATCGATAAACTAGAGATATTAGTCGATAATGAGTTATGGCCAGTGCCAAAATATCGTGAAATGTTATTTACAAAGTAGATCAAAAATCGATATATTTAGTCAATTCTAGAGGTGATAATACTTGTTTATACGACAGAATAAAGTATTTTAGCGCCTTTGTTATCTATTAATTGACTGTTTAATTTAACTTTGGTTAAATTTATTAAGCGTTTAATAAAAGTATTTAAATCGTATGAAAAGAGCCTTAACGTTATTTTTCTCTATTTTCCTCGCAACTCTTTTATCTGCTCAAAAGAACTACACTCAGGAAGCTGATAATAATTGGAATAGTGAGTCGTATTTCACGGCTGTAGACCTCTACAAGAAGGCTTACACAAAAGAGAAAAAGAAGTCTGAAAAAATTAGGATTATTTTTCGAATTGGTGAATGTTACAGGCTAATTGAGAATCCTGAAATGGCTATTGAGTGGTATTTGAAGTCTGAAAAGGCTAAATATGGCGAGGAAGAGCCATTGCTCTTCTTTCATTTAGCAGAGACACATAGATTAACAGGCAAATATTCTGAGGCAAAGGAGTATTACAATCAATACAAACAATTAGTCCCCTCAGATCCCAAAGGACAAGAAGGCTTTTTAGCTTGTGAAAAAGCGGAAAAATGGACTGAAAAACCTACAGCTTACTTAGTTGAGAATGAGTCTCAATTGAATTCAAAGCAATATGATTATTCACCTACACTTATGGGAAGAAAGAAAGACGAAATGATTTTTGTCTCATCTCGGCCTGGTACCATGGGTAACGAACTGGATAGCCGTTCTGGTGAATCATTTTCTGATTTGTTTTTCTCAGAACAAGACCGAAAAGGTAAGTGGAGTATTGCTAAACCCTTAGCAGCTCCTATAAATACTGAATTTAATGAAGGATCCGCAACCATTACTTATAAAGACAAGGAGATGTATTATACGCATTGTCCGATAGAAAAGAATAAGTCTCAAGGTTGTGAAATTTGGAAAGCAACTAAAGGAGCTACTGATTGGGTTGAACCTGTCAAAATGAAATTTTTTGATGACTCTGTTACCGTTGGTCACCCGTCCATTAGTGAAAAAGATGAGATGTTGTTTTTCTCTTCCAATGCTCCAAACGGAAAAGGTGGAAAGGATATCTGGTTTGTTACTTGGGATAAAGAATCGGACTCATGGGGAGAACCTCAAAATTTAGAAAGCATTAACACGCCAGGAGATGAGATGTTTCCTTTTATCAAAAAAGATGGAACGCTATATTTTGCTTCTTCAGGTCACCTCGGTATGGGTGGTTTAGATATGTTCAAAGCGGAGCAAACTGGTAAAAATCAATGGGGTAAAGTTGAAAATTTGAAATACCCATTGAATAGCCCATCTCATGATTTTGGTATCGTGTTTATAGATAATAAAGAAAAAGGTTTTTTTACCTCAAATAGAGCTGGTGGTAAAGGTGGTGATGATATATATTCTTTTAAACTTCCTCCAATTATATATGCTTTACAAGGATCTATAAAGGATGTTGCTTGTAAAAAGCCAATTGCCGGGGCAATTGTGAAATTGATTGGTACTGATGGAAGCTCGGTAGAGGCATTGACTGATGCTCAAGGATTTTATAAGTTCGATGAAAAAGAGAATAGTGATAGATATATAGCTGAGAATACTTCATATACAATAGTGGTTTCCAAACCGTCTCCCGCAAAAAATATATCAGATGATTGTGAATCAACAGATTACAAGAAAAGAGGCTACTTAGCCGGAAAAGGTCAGGAAACCACGGTTGGGATGGCTAAATCTACGGCGTTTGTGCATGATTTCGAGCTGCAATGTTCAAATTGTGGTGAAATTAAATTTAGTACTGTTTTGTATGAAGTAGCAAAGTGGGATTTAATGGTTACCGATAAAATTAATTCAAAGGATAGTTTGAATGATTTGTACCAAGTCCTAATTGAGAATCCAAATATTGTGATTGAACTTCTTGCGCACACTGATGCTAGAGGTAGAGATGATAAAAATCAGATTTTATCGCAGAAGAGAGCTCAAAGTTGTGTTGATTATTTGGTTTCTAAGGGAATTGCCGCAGAAAGAATGGTTGCAAAAGGTATGGGTGAAACCTCACCGTTAAGATTAACTAAAAATGGCAAGACAGTAGTTTACGATGAAGCATTTATTGGTTCATTGCCAACAAAACAAGAAAAAGAGGCTGCTCACCAAGCAAATCGTAGAACAGTATTCTCTATCTTAAGAGATGATTATGTTCCTTCTGAACCTGAAGTTCCCGTTGACGGAGGTCAAGAGAATGAGGGAGCTGGTGGAAACCAATAAAGAAATTAGGTAGCTTATTAATTTCGAATAAGTACCCATAAATATTTAAGGCGTCTTAATTTTGAGACGCCTTTTTTTATTGCTAAATGACAACAAAATCAAGATATGACTTGCGAGGAGTATCGGCTGATAAGACCGATGTTCACAACGCAATAAAAAATGTAGATAAGGGATTGTTTCCTAAGGCATTTTGTAAAATTGTTCCAGACTACCTTACCGGAAGTGAAAAGCATTGTATTGTGATGCATGCTGATGGGGCGGGGACAAAATCATCTCTCGCATATGCTTATTGGAAAGAAACAGGAGATATTTCTGTTTGGAAAGGTATTGCTCAGGATGCCTTGATCATGAATATTGATGATTTGATTTGTGTAGGTGCAACAGAAAAAATCATGCTTTCCTCTACAATAGGAAGAAATAAGAACCTTATACCTGGCGAAGTAATTTCTGCTATTATTAGTGGAACCGAGGAGTTACTTGATAGTTTAAGACAAAATGGAGTTGAAGTTTTTTCAACTGGTGGAGAAACAGCTGATGTGGGTGATTTGGTTCGAACGATTATAGTTGACTCCACTGTTATTTCAAGAATTAGAAAATCTGATGTTGTAGATAATGGCAACATAAAACCAGGAAATGTAATAGTTGGGTTAGCTTCATTTGGTCAGGCTTCATATGAAACAGAGTATAATGGGGGAATGGGAAGTAATGGACTAACCTCTGCTCGCCATGACGTATTTTCAAAATTGATTGCTAAAAAGTATCCTGAAACTTTTGATCCTTCTGTTCCTGATGAACTAGTCTATTCTGGCTCAAAATTGCTGATGGATGAGATCGAAAACTCGCCTACGAATGCTGGAAAACTTGTACTTAGTCCAACAAGGACCTATGCACCAATAATTAAAGAAGTACTAAAGAATCATAGAAAAGAAATTTCTGGGATGGTTCATTGCAGTGGTGGCGCTCAAACAAAAGTTTTACATTTTGTTGATAAGGTTCATGTTGTAAAAGACAATTTATTTGATACTCCACCTCTCTTTAGGCTTATTCAGGAGGAGTCTGGAACGGATTGGAAAGAAATGTATAAAGTCTTCAATATGGGACATAGAATGGAGATTTATTGTCCAGAAGAAATAGCTTCGAGTATATTAGCGATTTCGAGATCGTTCAATGTAGAAGCTCAAATTGTTGGGAGAGTTGAGCCGAGCAATTCCAAGAAGTTAACAATTGAATCCAAACACGGAAAATTTCAGTACTAGTTATGTCGGATTTATTAGGAAAATTAGAGCATATTCACAATCGATTTTTAGAGGTGTCTGATTATATCGTGGATCCTGAGATTATTGCAGATATGAAACGATACGTCAAACTCAACAAGGAATATAAAGACCTTGAGGAGATTGAAGAAAAATACAAAGAGTATCGAGATGTTATAGGGAATCTGGAATCTGCAAGAGAGATATTATCTTCTAACGAGGATGCAGATTTTAAAGAAATGGCCCAGATGGAATTCGATGAATTGGGTCCTAAAAAAGTAAGTTTAGAAGAACAAATAAAAGTACTTCTCATCCCAAAAGATCCTGAAGACGCCAAAGATGTTATCGTTGAGATTCGCGCAGGAACTGGTGGCGACGAAGCAAGCATATTTGCTGGAGACCTTTATCGTATGTATTCTAAATTTGCTGAACGAAAAGGTTGGAAGGCTGAGATTGTTGGAGTAAACGAAGGTACGTCCGGAGGTTATAAGGATATTTCATTTTCACTTAGTGGTGATGCTGTATTTGGTGTTTTGAAATTTGAAAGAGGAGTGCATCGAGTGCAACGTGTTCCAGCCACAGAAAGTCAAGGTCGCGTTCATACCTCTGCTGCTACTGTAGCAGTCTTGCCTGAGGTTGATGACGTTGAAATTGAATTGAGGAAAGACGATATTCGGGTTGATACTTATCGTTCATCTGGAGCAGGAGGGCAGCACGTTAACAAAACGGAGTCAGCAGTGCGATTGACACATATTCCTTCGGGGATAGTTGTAGAATGTCAAGACGGTCGATCTCAGCATAAAAATAAAGACAAAGCAATGAAAGTGCTTCGTTCCAAGCTTTATGAGGTGGAATTTGAAAAGCAAGAATTAGAAAGAGCTACTGAGAGAAAGTCACAAGTTTCCTCCGGCGATCGTTCTGCTAAGATAAGAACCTACAATTGGCCTCAGGGTAGAGTAACCGATCATAGAATTGGTCTAACACTTTATAACCTTGATAACATCATTAATGGTGATATTGATGAAATTGTTGAGGCATTGAAATTGGCTGAAAATGCTGAAAAGCTTCAGGCTGGATTATCTCTGTAAAAAATGACGAGAGAAGAATTAATTGAACAAATAAAAATTAAAAAATCTTTCCTCTGTGTTGGGCTAGACTCCGATATAAAAAAGATTCCAACTCATTTACTTAGAAAAGAGGATCCTATTTTTGAGTTTAATAAAGCCATTATAGCATCGACCAAAGCATATGCAGTTGCTTATAAGCCTAATATTGCTTTTTACGAGTCAAGAGGTGCAGAGGGCATGGAAAGTCTTAGAAAAACACTTGAAGTTATCCCAAAAGAATGTTTCACCATTGCTGACGCAAAACGTGGTGATATTGGGAATACTGCAAATATGTATGCAAAAGCTTTTTTTGATAAATCCAGTTCTGGATTCGACTTTGACTCAATAACAGTTGCTCCGTACATGGGAGCAGATTCCGTCAAACCGTTTTTGGAATTTGAGAAAAAGTGGGCAATTGTGCTCGGCTTAACAAGTAATCCGGGTTCAATCGATTTTCAGCAAAAAGAACTTACAAATTCCAAACGGTTATTTGAAGAAGTAGCAAGTACCGTTAAAACTTGGGGAACGGACAGCAACCTGATGTTTGTAGTTGGTGCTACAAGGGGTGTTGATATTGCAGCAGTCCGTAAACAGGTGCCAAAGCACTTCTTTTTAGTGCCTGGTGTCGGGAGTCAAGGCGGAAGCTTAAGTGAGGTAGTGGAATTTGGCATGAATAAGGATTGTGGTTTATTAGTGAACTCTTCTCGTGGAATTATCTATGCTTCAGCCGATGTAGATTTTGCTGAAAGGGCAGGGCAAGAAGCCCAAAAACTTCAACTGCAAATGCATGACCATCTAAAGACTAATAAAATCATTTAAATGTGAAAGAGGAACTGCTTCATTTTATATGGAAGTACAAGTTGATTTCCGAACAGTATTTAAAGACTTTACAAGGCGAATCAATTTCAATTATTCAACCAGGAATTGAAAACAATGCAGATGGACCAGATTTTTTGAACGCTAGATTGAAAATTGGGAATGTAGAGTGGGTTGGAAATGTCGAAATCCACATAAATTCTAGCGATTGGCGTAAACACAAACATTCTGAGAACCCTAAGTACAAAAACATAATATTACATATCGTTTATACTGAGGATACTGAGATTGAAGAATTGACCTTCCAAAAAATTTCAACTTTAGAATTAAAAGGAAGTTTATCGCAAAAATTGTTAGAACAATACAACCTTCTCATGTCAAGTGAAAAGTGGGTTCCATGTGAGAATGAAATAGAAAGTATAGATTCTTTCCTTATTAATTCTTGGCTAGATCGCCTGCTAGTTGAGCGGGTTGAACGAAAAACAGAATTCATAAACAATATTTTTGAGAAAAGCGGATTTCATTGGAATCAAACGTTTTTTGAAGTGATTTGCATGGGTTTTGGGTTTAAAAAAAATGCTGACGCATTTAATATTTTAGCAAATAGAATAGGCTATTCTGCATTTGAAAAAGAGAGTCAACAAGGTGCAGAAAATGTTGAAGCGTTATTTCTTGGCACAGCGGGCTTCCTGCCTAAAACGGCAAACCACTTTTATATCCAAAAATTAATTAAACTGTTTGAGTTTCAAAAATCGAAGTACGGTATGGAAGTTATGGAAAGCAAGCTCTGGGTCAGAGGTGCTGTCCGTCCAGCCAATCAGCCATTTGTAAGAATTATTCAGTTAATTAATTTCTTGGTATCTATTAAAAGGCCCATACTAGAGCTTATGGGAGACAAAATAATTATAGAGTTGACAAGGGTTTTGAAAGTTGACTCAACAGGATATTGGAAAAGTCATCATAGAATTCAAGAGCCTAAGGTTAATGGCATTAATGCAATGGGTGGAAAATCAATCGATGGAATATTTATTAATAGTATTCTCCCATTTCAATTTTTTTATGCCAAATGGATAAACGATGATCGCTTATTAAATCAAAGTCTCGAGCTTTTTGATGCTATTGAACCTGAGAAAAACAGCATAATTGAAAGATGGAAGTTGATTGGAATTGAGGCAGCATCAGCTGGAAAAACGCAGGCATTGATTGAACTAAAAAACAGCTACTGTTCGAAAAAAAAATGCTTATTTTGCGGTATAGGTAATCAAATTTTAAAAACGTGATAGAACGTATACAGGCCTTTTTTGAAAAACAAGCATTTGGTGTTTGTGAATACTTGGGTCAAAAACTAGGGATAAGGACCACTATTATCCGTAAGTACTTCATTTATCTTTCATTTATCACATTTGGTTCACCATTAATCTTGTACTTAGTTTTTGCTTTTTTTCTAGAGAACCGATCATTTTTCAAAAGTAGTAAGCACTCTGTTTGGGATCTGTAACTAATGTTTAGGCAGACACTTACCTATTTCAAAGGTTTTTATTTATCAATAATTATCTTAGCTGGTATTCTTGTTTTTGGAATTCTAGGATACATGTATTTCGAAGATTATGTATTGCTGGATGCATTCTATATGACCCTAATTACTGTGTCTACTGTTGGGTATAAAGAAGTTCAGCCATTATCTGATTCAGGGAAGTTATTTACATCATTTTTGATACTATCTAGTTTTGGTACTTTCGCATATGCAGCGAGTTCCATTGGTGTTGGAATTCTAAGTGGGAAGTATAGGTATTATTTTAAAAATTACAGATTGGAACAAGAAATTCAAAAGCTAAAGAACCATGTAATTATTTGTGGTTATGGAAACAATGGAGAGTCAGCAGCTCAGCACCTTATCACTCACAATCTTCCTTTTGTTGTGCTGGAAAAAGATTCTGCAAAACTTGAAAGTCTTAAGGAAGCCAAGAATATGCTTTACTTAGAGGCTGACGCTATAGATGAAAGTAACTTTTTGAAAGCAGGTATCGAGCAAGCAAAGGCAATAATTACAACACTTCCAAGTGACGCTGATAATGTGTTTGTTGTGCTTACTGCAAGGCAATTAAATCCAAATCTTACCATAATTAGCCGTGCTACTAATCCTAAAACAGAAGCTAAGTTAAGGTTTGCAGGCGCTAATAATGTCATTATGCCAGATCGAGTAGGAGGAAATCATATGGCCGCATTAGTTACTACCCCAGATGTATATGAATTTTTAGACAAACTTTCCCTTTCAAGCGATGATACAGTAAATCTAGAAGAACTTATTGTCACTGCTCAGAATGAAAAACAAATCTTAGTGTCAGACCTTGAGAATATTGAGAATTGCCTTGTAAGAATTATTGGAATAAAGAAAGCTAAAGGAAAAGGTTATGCTCTAAACCCTAAGCGTAACGTGGTCATAGAAAATGGAGATAAAATCTTTATTTTAGGTCAAAAAGAGCATACTGGGTTGTTGCGTAAAAAATTTGGATTGGCATAACTTTCAAATGCGCTACTTTGCCTAGCCCTTCATTTCTTCTATATTTGATGCTTACTTAATTTTTATGATGGAATATAAAAGGCTTTTATTCGGGTTATTGGTTGTGTTCGTATTTCTCTTCTCAACCGAAACCTTCGGTCAAGATGGAGCAAATAGTCCAGCAGATATTGAGGCCGTGCAAAGTCAAGAAATTAGTGCTGAAGAAAAAATCGATGCATTTTTTAGGCGCTATTTGGTAAACCCACTTTCAAGTGTTTTATTTTTTGATCCTTTTAAGGCGCTAAACCTTTACGATCCGGCAATAAGAGATGAAGCTGGAAATCAACTTTATGATTCTGCTGGAAAACCTTTAGAAAAGAAAATTCCTTTAGTGGTTATTTGGCTTGTTTTTGGCGCAATCTTCTTCACGATTAGAATGAAGTTTATAAATTTTCGTGGAGCTAAGCATGCGCTTCAATTGGTTCAAGGAAAGTATACAGATCCAAATGCTAAAGGAGACGGAGAAGTGTCTCATTTCCAAGCGTTAGCTACGGCTTTATCGGCAACAGTTGGTTTAGGAAACATTGCTGGAGTTGCAGTAGCAATTACTTTAGGTGGTCCAGGAGCTACTTTTTGGATGATACTTGCTGGTTTACTTGGTATGGCCTCGAAATTTACTGAGTGCACATTAGGTGTAAAGTACCGCATAATTGATGAAAAGGGCAATGTTTCCGGTGGTCCAATGTATTATCTTAAAAATGCGTTGGCAAAAAGAAATATGCCTAGATTGGGCAAGGTATTAGCTGTGTTATTTGCCATTTTATGCATAGGAGGCTCTTTCGGTGGCGGAAACATGTTTCAAGCAAACCAAGCATTTGCTCAACTGAGTTCTGAGTTTCCTTCGTTAGCTGATCATGGTGTATTCTTTGGATTCATATTAGCCATTCTTGTTGGGATAGTAATCATTGGAGGTATTAAAAGTATTGCAAAAGTTACCGATAAAATAGTCCCTTTTATGACGGGTTTATACCTTTTGTTTTCTTTGATTATTATCTTTATGAATATTCATAACATTGGAGATGCAGTAAGTTCTATCGTTTTTGGAGCTTTATCACCAGAAGCTTTAAAGGGTGGATTTATTGGAGTTTTGGTAGTTGGGTTTCAAAGAGCAGCATTTTCAAATGAAGCAGGCGTTGGTTCAGCATCTATTGCTCATTCTGCTTCTAAAACCAATGAGCCTGTTAGTGAAGGTATTGTAGCTTTATTAGAGCCGTTTATTGATACTGTTGTTGTTTGTACCATTACAGCACTGGTTCTCATCTTTACGGGGTATGGTTCTGATCAGCAAGGTTTAGAAGGTGCTGCGCTTACTTCTGCAGCTTTTCAAAGTGTTTTTCCTTGGTTCAGATATGTTTTAATTGTTGCAATATTCCTATTTGCGTTTTCTACAATGATATCGTGGTCTTATTATGGTCAAAAAGCTTTTACCTTCTTGTTTGGCAGAAATAATACAACTAGAATCATTTACAAATTAATCTTCTTGTTTTTTATTGTGGTAGGTACTTCAAGTAGTTTGGGAGCTGTATTAGACTTTTCAGATATGATGATACTTGGAATGGCATTTCCTAATGTCTTAGGATTAGTGCTTTTGTCAGGAGAAGTAAGGAAAGACATGATTAGTTACTTTAAAAGACTTAAATCAGGAGAGATTAAAAGGTATAAGTAGATAGTGGCTCGAAAAAAGTTCAACCTAACTGATCACTTTATTGAATTGTTTGATGTTTTCAAACACGAACGAAGAGGTGTTCTTTTTTTTGGGACTCTAATTGTATTGGTTCTACTTTTAAATTATTCATTGAGTTTTTGGGTTAAAGCACCCAAAATTGACACTTCTCAATTAGACAGCTTAATTGCCGCCCGACCAAAACCTGTTAAAGAAAAAATTTTTACTCCGAATGCTATAGAGGTTAATGCAGCTGACACTTCAGACTGGATGCAGTTAGGCTTTTCGAAACGTCAAGTTTCAGTAATCCTAAATTACAAAGATGCTATTGGAGGTGCATTTCGCTCAACAGATCAGGTCCAAAATATTTTCATCATTGATAGTTTTAAATACCGGCAAATAAGACCTTATTTGAATATTAAGGAGATTCAGGTTGAAGAGGACTCTGTCTATTTGACAACAGCTGCTGAGAAAAGGCAGGAACCATTTGACGATGAAATTGCTGAGCTTAAGTTTGCGTTTGACCCTAATAAAATTTCCTACGACAGTCTGATTTTACTGGGTTTTTATTCGAGTCAAGCGACTTCGCTAATTAAATTTCGTGAAAAGATTAAATTCTTTCAAACGCCTGAAGATTTACTGGAATTGTATCTTTATGATAACTCTGACCATAGCAAGTATGCAAAGTATATTGAAATAGATTCTGGATACTCCAAATCCCACCCCAATGATTTTCGTGCAAAAAAGCCAGAGCGCGTTTGGGAAGTTAAAGAAATAGAGCTAAATACTGCAGATACTTCTGATTTAGAAGCTCTATATGGCATAGGGGCGTACTCGGCAAGTAGAATTGTTCAATACAGAAATCAACTAGGTGGATTTTATTCAGCAGATCAGCTTTATGAGGTAAAAGGTATACGAAAAGAGACTTTGGATAACCTCTTTGAGGGTTTCTTGGTGGATACCACTGTTATAAAAAAGATCAATATTAACACTTGTAGCTTCAAGGAAATGCTGACTCATCCCTATTTTGATTATTATGAAACTAAACTTTTATTTGATTATAGAAATGAGCAAGGAAAATTCATTTATTTGCAGGACTTAAAAAAGGTAGACCCTTTGCCTGATTATTTTATTGATAAAGTTGGGCATTATCTCATATTCGAATAAATGATTGCAGAAGAATTAGATAGAGCAATACGTACTATTCCAGATTTCCCGAAAAAAGGAATTAACTTTAAAGACATTACTCCAGTTTTAATGGATGCAAATCTTTGTAAAAAAATCACACAAGATTTTTACGACCAATTTTCCGGATCTCATATTGATGCAATTGTGGGAGTAGAGTCAAGAGGTTTTCTTTTTGGAATGTTAATAGCTCAACTCTTCGGAGTACCATTTGTTACAGTAAGAAAAAAAGGGAAGTTACCTTATAAAACAATTTCTTTCAAGTACGATTTGGAATACGGTTCATCTGAAATTGAAATGCATGTTGACGCTATTAAACCTGGTAGTAATGTTTTGGTTCATGATGATTTATTAGCCACAGGGGGAACCGCAAAGGCAGCAGCTGAATTAGTAAAGCAATCAGGGGGAAAAGTAGCAGGGTTTGCGTTTTTAGTAGAACTGGAGGAGCTTAAAGGAGTTGATGTCTTAAATGATTATTCAAAAAATATATATAGCATAAAAGCATATTAATTTAAGTATTATGAATTTTGAAGTAACGGAAAACCAACTAATGATTCGCGACATGGTTCGTGACTTTGCAGAAAAAGAAATTCGCCCAAATATTATGACCTGGGACGAAGCGGAAGAGTTTCCTTTGGATTTATTTCACAAATTAGGTGATTTAGGGTTAATGGGTGTGTTAGTTCCAACCGATTATGGAGGCAGCGGATTTGGTTATATGGAGTACATAACGGTAGTATCTGAAATAGCTAAAGTTTGCGGTTCAATAGGTTTAAGTGTTGCTGCTCATAATTCATTGTGTACTGGGCATATAATGTACTTTGGAAATGAAGAACAGAAAAAGAAATACTTGCCAAAACTTGCAACTGGCGAGTGGATTGGGGCATGGGGGCTTACTGAACAAAATACAGGCTCTGATGCTGGAGGAATGAATACGGTTGCCGTTGATAAGGGTGATCATTACTTGCTCAATGGTTCTAAGAATTTTATTACGCATGGAAAATCGGGAAATGTTGCTGTTGTAATTGCAAGAACAGGAGAAAAAGGCGATTCACATGGCATGACTGCGTTTGTTGTAGAGCGCGGATTAGAAGGTTTTTCTGCGGGTAAAAAAGAGAGAAAGTTAGGAATGCGAGCTTCTGAGACTACTGAAATGATTTTCCAAGATTGTAAAGTTCCAAAAGAAAATGTTTTGGGTGAAGTTGGGGCCGGATTTGTTCAAGCAATGAAAGTTTTAGACGGTGGAAGAATTTCTATCGCGGCTCTTTCACTAGGTATCGCCAAAGGCGCTTTTGAGGCTTCAGTCAAATATTCTAAAGAAAGAGAGCAATTTGGTAAACCAATCTCTGAATTCCAAGCTATTGGTTTTAAATTGGCTGATATGGCGACCGAAATTGAGGCTTCAGAATTATTAATTCTCCAAGCAGGTGATTTAAAAAACAAAGGTAAGAAGATTACAAAAGAATCAGCTTATGCCAAGTACTATGCATCTGAAGTTTGTGTTAGAGTAAGCACTGAGGCTGTTCAAATATTTGGAGGTTACGGGTATACAAAAGATTTCCCTGTTGAAAAATTCTACCGAGATAGTAAACTTTGCACTATAGGGGAAGGTACAAGTGAAATTCAAAAACTGGTAATTGCCAGAGAAATATTAAAATAAAAGTGTTGCGCAATTAGAAACTAATATTAATTTTGCAGCCTAGTATTAAAAAATAGAGTGAATTATGTTGATTATTCCAATAAAAGAAGGCGAAAACATTGATCGAGCAGTAAAAAAGTACAAGAAGAAATTCGAGCGTACTGGTACAATGAGAGAGTTGCGTGATCGTCAAAAATTCACGAAGCCTTCTGTTAGAAATAGAGAGCAGTTATTAAAAGCTATCTATAAGGAGCAAATGAAAAATGCAGAAGAGTAGAAATACTTTAACACCATATTTTGTAACTTGCAGGTCATAGATTTTTAAATTTATGACCTGTTTTGTTTTATGGCCCTTGATAATTACCTTCAATATTTAACAACTGAGAAAAGAATTTCTCCACACACTATTGTTGCCTATACGGCTGATATTAAGTCGTTTCAAATTTTTTTAATAGAGGAGTTTGATCAGCATTTGCTAAATGAAGCTTCGCCTCAAATGGTGAGAAGCTGGATGGCCTCATTAATTGAGTCTAACGTTTTGCCCCGTTCCGTAAATCGTAAATTATCTTCACTTAGAGGTTTTTACAAGTTCGAAATTAAGGATGGCAATTTAGACAAGAATCCCTGCAAGCATATTTTAGGTCCTAAAATGAGTAAACGTTTGCCAGAGTTTGTTGAGGAGAAGGCTATTGAGAGTCTCAGTAATTCTAACAGTGAAAAGGAGAGTAGCTTTGAGCAATCAAGAGACTTTTTAATATTTGAATTGCTTTATGCAACAGGAATGCGTCAAGCAGAATTAATTGGATTAAAACACACAGATATTGATGCCTCCCAATGCCAATTGAGAGTTTTGGGTAAACGAAATAAGGAACGCTTGATTCCAATTTCAAATAATTTGATTTCGTTGGTCGCAGAATTTCAACATTTAAAACAGGATCTTGGGTTAAAATCAGAATTTATAATTATTACAAATTCTGGAAAAAAATCATATCCAAAATTGATTTACCGATCAATAAATTCTACCTTGTCAACTGTAACAACGATGGACAAGAAAAGTCCTCACGTTCTTAGACATACATTCGCAACACATGTGTTAAATAATGGAGCAGACCTAAATGCTGTTAAAGAACTCTTAGGACACGCTAATTTGAGCGCAACTCAAATCTACACCCACAACACATTTGAAAAACTAAAAAACATTTATAAACAAGCTCACCCTAGAGCATAAAACAAGGAGGAAATATGAAAGTAAAAATTCATTCAATCCATTTCGATGCTGATAGTAAATTGGAAACGTTTATAGTCAAACGCCTAGATAAATTGGATCAATATTTTGATAATATTATTGAAGGAGAGGTGTTTTTGAAATTGGATAACGCTGATGATAACCAAAACAAAATCACAGAAATTAAATTATTGGTTCCTGGAGGCGATTTATTTGTGAAGAAACAATGCAAGTCTTTCGAAGAGTCAACTGACCTAGCTGTTGAGGCGTTAAGGAGGCAGGTAAAGAAATACAAAGAAAAAAAGAGACAAGTTTAGCCTCTTTTTAATGTCATAATTGCTTGACTAAGGACTAAAATAAACCTTCCTAAAAAATGATTTAAAATTTTTTTAAAACGTTCATTGTTGAACGTTTTTCTTTTTTACATTTGCAGACCCTTTTTGCGGCCTTTAAGGTTGTATGGGGTTTGTTCTTTTTTTGTAAGAATATTGCCGGTGTAGCTCAGTTGGCCAGAGCAGCTGATTTGTAATCAGCATGTCGGGGGTTCGAATCCCTCCACCGGCTCCTTGATGGGGAGATTCCAGAGCGGCCAAATGGGGCAGACTGTAAATCTGTTGCGAAAGCTTCGAAGGTTCGAATCCTTCTCTCCCCACCAAAGTCCTCTGATGGCTCAGTGGATAACTAAAAGCGGAAGTAGCTCAGTTGGTAGAGCATCAGCCTTCCAAGCTGAGGGTCGCGAGTTCGAATCTCGTCTTCCGCTCTTTTTTAGCCGGTGTAGCTCAGGGGTAGAGCGCTTCCTTGGTAAGGAAGAGGTCACGAGTTCAATTCTCGTCATTGGCTCTGGTTTAGAATAAAGATTGTAGTATATATATTATTGAACTCAAATAACAACTCGTAAATTAAATAGCTATGGCTAAGGAAAAATTCGATCGTTCGAAACCGCATTTAAATGTTGGTACTATTGGTCACGTTGATCATGGTAAAACTACATTGACGGCAGCGATCACTAAAACGTTATCTGACAAAGGATTGTCAGAAATTCGGGATTTCGCATCAATTGATAACGCTCCTGAAGAGAAAGAAAGAGGTATTACTATTAATACTTCGCATGTTGAATACCAAACCGAAAACAGACACTACGCTCACGTAGATTGTCCAGGTCACGCGGATTATGTTAAGAACATGGTTACTGGTGCTGCCCAAATGGATGGTGCTATTTTGGTTGTTGCTTCTACTGATGGTCCTATGCCTCAGACTCGCGAGCACATTCTTTTAGCTCGTCAGGTAGGCGTTCCAAGATTAGTTGTATTCATGAATAAAGTGGATATGGTTGATGATGACGAACTTCTTGAGTTAGTTGAAATGGAAATCAGAGAATTACTTGATTTTTATGAGTACGACGGAGATAATACGCCAATTATTCAAGGTTCTGCTCTAGGCGCATTAGAAGGAAAAGCTGAATGGCAAGATAAAGTTATGGAGCTAATGGATGCTGTTGATACTTGGATCGAGCAACCACCTCGTGAGGTAGATAAGGATTTCTTGATGCCTGTTGAGGATGTATTCTCGATTACAGGACGTGGAACAGTTGCTACTGGTAGAATTGAAACAGGTGTTATTAACTCTGGAGAAGAAGTCGATATCATTGGATTCGGAGCTGAAAAAATGAAATCAGTTGTTACTGGTGTTGAGATGTTCCGTAAAATTTTGGATAGAGGCGAAGCAGGAGATAATGTTGGTCTTCTTTTAAGAGGAATTGAAAAAGAAGCTATCAAACGTGGTATGGTAATCGCCAAGCCAGGTTCAGTTACACCTCATACGAAATTTAAAGCAGAAATTTATGTTTTGAAGAAAGAAGAAGGTGGACGTCATACTCCATTCCATAATAACTATCGTCCTCAATTTTACTTGAGAACTACAGATGTTACAGGAGAAATCGTGCTTCCCAAAGATCGTGAAATGGTGCTTCCGGGAGATAACCTTACTATTGAGGTTAATCTTATTGCGGCAGTTGCTTTAAATAAAGGATTGAAATTTGCGATTCGTGAAGGTGGTAGAACGGTAGGTGCTGGACAGGTTACTGATATCATTGAATAAGGATTCGTTCTTTTTGAAATAAAAATAGAGAAAGGTGTCACGCTCTTGCGTGATACCTTTCATTTGTTTTATAAATATGGGTGTTGCGCCTTCATTTTGATGAGGGTTAGAACAATGGAGTTCTAAGATAAAATTATCGGTTAACGCTTATCTACGGGTGTAGCTCAGCTGGTAGAGCAGTGGTCTCCAAAACCAAAGGTCGTGGGTTCGATCCCTACCACCCGTGCAAGTAAAGAAGTAAAGAAATGGCAGATGTAAAGGCATATATGAGAGAAACTTATGACGAGATGGTTCATAAGGTAAGTTGGCCAACGTGGAAGAATCTACAGAATAGTGCTGTGGTGGTTCTTTTTGCAACGTTCATATTTGCTGTTGTGATCTATATTATGGATTTAGGTTTTGGTCAATTGATGGATTTGATTTATACCAAAATTTTTAACTAAACAATAGCGCTTTGCATGGCACAAGAAATTAAAAAACGTTGGTACGTTGTTCGCGCAATTAGCGGGAAAGAAAAAAAGGTAAAGGAATATATTGAAATGGAGGTAGACCGCATGAAAATGACGGATTATGTAGCTCAGATTTTAATTCCTACCGAAAAAGTTTTTCAAATAAGAAATGGAAAAAAAGTATCCAAGGAAAGGAACTTTTTTCCAGGATATGTTCTTATTGAGGCCTGCCTTTTAGGCGAAGTTCCTCATGTTATAAAGAATGTACCGAATGTTATCGGTTTCCTTGGTGGTGAAAAAGGTGGAGAGCCAATGCCATTAAGACAAACTGAAGTGAATAGAATTTTAGGAAAAGTTGACGAGCTTGCAGAAAGTGATCAAGAAATGAATATACCGTTTATCATTGGTGAAACAGTGAAAGTTATAGACGGTCCGTTCAATTCATTCTCTGGTACTATCGAAGAGATAAACGAAGAGAAGAAGAAGCTTAAAGTAATGGTGAAGATTTTCGGAAGAAAAACTCCATTGGAACTAAGCTACATGCAAGTCGAAAAAGAGTAATGTCTGCTTCCAAGCATTAATTATAAATAGTTCGAAAGAACTGAATAGGTAAATTTTAAAAACATGGCGAAAGAAGTAAGTGGCCTGATCAAGTTACAGATTAAGGGCGGAGCTGCAAATCCTTCACCACCAGTAGGACCTGCTTTAGGTGCTAAAGGTGTGAATATTATGGAGTTCTGTAAACAGTTCAATGGACGAACACAGGATAAAGCCGGTAAAGTGCTTCCAGTTATCATTACCGTTTATTCTGACAAATCTTTTGAATTTGTTATCAAAACACCTCCTGTTGCTGTCCAAATTAAAGAAGCATTGAAATTGAAGTCTGGTTCTCCGGAACCAAACCGAAAGAAAGTTGCTGCACTTAAAATGGATGACGTAAGGAGAATTGCTGAAGACAAAATGCCTGATTTAAACTGTTTCACAGTTGAGTCTGCTATGAAAATGGTAGCTGGTACTGCCCGAAGTATGGGTATTACGGTAAAGAAGTAATTGAGTCTTAAAAAAACAAGTAATGGCTGCATTAACAAAAAAGAAGAAAGAAGCGATTTCGAAAATAGATAGTGAGAAACTATACTCTATAAAAGATGCTGTGAGCACTATTAAAGAGGTTTCACTGACTAAATTCGACGCTACTGTGGATATCGCTGTGCGTTTAGGGGTTGATCCTCGAAAGGCAAACCAAATGGTAAGAGGTACTGTAACTTTACCTCACGGAACCGGAAAAGACACCAAAGTTCTAGTGCTTTGCACTCCTGATAAGGAAGAAGAAGCTAAGGAAGCTGGAGCAGATTTTGTTGGTCTTGATGAGTACGTGGACAAAATCAAAGGAGGGTGGACTGACGTAGATGTCATTATCACTATGCCTTCGGTTATGGGAAAGGTAGGAGCTTTGGGTAGAATATTAGGTCCACGTGGTCTAATGCCAAACCCAAAAACAGGAACTGTTACTATGGATATAGCTAAAGCTGTAACGGAAGTGAAAGCCGGTAAAATTGACTTTAAAGTTGATAAATACGGTATAATTCATGCTTCGTTTGGCAAAGCATCATTTGATGTAGAAAAGCTATCTGACAACGCTCAAGAACTGTTACAAACTTTGGTTAAACTTAAACCTGCTTCATCTAAAGGTGTTTATATGAAGAGCATTTTTATAAGTAGCACTATGAGTCCAAGTGTAGCGGTGGATCCTAAAAACATTTCCGCGTAGGCGGGGAGTGAATCTCTTTAAAAAACAATTATGACAAGAGAAGAAAAATCACAAATCGTAGAGGGTCTCTCAGAAAGATTAGCTAACGCAGGTGTTATATATCTCGCAAATACTGCAGGTATGAACGCTGACTCAACGTCCAAATTCAGAAGGTTGTGCTCGTCTAAAGAAGTTCAACTTCAAGTTGTAAAAAACACGCTTTTAAAAAGGGCAATGGAAAACGTTGATGGACGTGACTATTCGGGGTTATTCGAAGTATTGAAAGGAAATACTTCGTTGATGACTGCTGAAATGGGAAATGTTCCAGCAAAGCTAATTAAGGAATTCAGAAAGAAAGGTGACAAACCAGCATTGAAAGGTGCATGGGTTGAAGAATCTGTTTATATCGGTGATGCGCAATTAGACGCACTTGCAAGTCTCAAATCTAAAAATGAGCTTATTGGTGATGTTATTATGTTGTTGCAGTCTCCTGCTAAAAACGTTATTTCAGCGCTTAGTTCTAGTGGAAACACACTTTCTGGAATCGTTAAAACTCTTTCAGAGCGATCTGAATAATTTTATTAAACAATTTATTAAGTACACAATTAAAATTCAATAAAATGGCTGATTTAAAAGCATTTGCTGAGCAACTAGTTAATCTTACTGTTAAAGAAGTTAACGAACTTGCGGAAATCTTAAAAGAAGAATACGGAATAGAACCTGCTGCTGCTGCAGTTGCAGTTGCAGGACCTGCAGCTGGTGGCGGAGACGCTGGTGCAGCTGAAGAAAAAACCGAGTTCGATGTAATCCTTAAAGCTGGTGGAGCTAACAAACTTAAAGTAGTTAAGTTAGTTAAAGAACTTACTGGTCAAGGGCTAAAAGAAGCTAAAGCTATCGTAGATGGTGCTCCTGAAACTATAAAAGAAGGAGTTCCTAAAGATGAAGCAGAAGCACTTAAAGCACAATTGGAAGAAGTTGGAGCTGAGGTTGAGCTTAAGTAACTTTCAACAATAACTTATACTAAAGGTTTAGACCCCCAGTGGGTCTAAACCCTTTGGTGTTTATAGTAGTAACTCATTTTTTGTCTAACTAATTGCCTTTAAGTTCCATGATTCAGCAGGAAACAAACAGTAAGAGGATAAATTTCGGAACCACCAAAAACCGATTACAATACCCAGATTTTCTGGATATTCAGATAAAGTCTTTTCAAGATTATTTTCAACTTGAAACGACTCCTGAAAACAGAGAGCAGGAAGGTCTCTTTAAAGTATTTAGTGAGAATTTCCCAATTACGGATGCTAGAAATAACTTCGTACTTGAATTCTTGGACTACTTTATTGATCCTCCGAGATACTCGATACAAGAAACTATAGAAAGAGGATTAACTTATAGTGTTCCTCTCAAAGCAAAACTGAAACTGTATTGTACTGATCCGGAACACGAAGATTTTGAAACAATTGTTCAGGACGTATATCTAGGAACTATTCCTTATATGTCTCCAAAAGGTGCTTTTATTATCAATGGAGCTGAGCGAGTCGTAGTGTCGCAATTACACCGTTCTCCTGGAGTGTTTTTTGGACATAGTTTTCATGCAAACGGTACAAAGCTATATTCTGCTCGTGTAATTCCATTTAAGGGTTCATGGATAGAATTTGCAACTGATATCAACTCTGTGATGTATGCATACATTGACAGAAAAAAGAAGTTACCTGTAACTACATTGTTAAGAGCAATTGGTTATGAAAGTGATAAGGATATCCTTGAAATATTTGATTTAGCTGATGAAGTTAAGGTAAATAAAACCCAACTAAAAAAAGTAAAGGGCCGAAAGCTTGCCGCTCGAGTGCTCAAAACTTGGTTTGAAGATTTTGTTGATGAAGATACTGGTGAAGTTGTATCTATCGAACGAAACGAGGTAATTGTGGATCGTGAAACCATCCTTGAAGATGAGCACGTTGACATTATCATGGATTCTGGTTCAAAAACAATTCTTCTTCATAAAGAAGACACGAACGCAGCTGATTATACTATCATATATAACACCTTACAGAAAGATCCTTCAAATTCTGAGATTGAAGCAGTTGAGCACGTTTATCGAGTTCTTCGAAATGCTGAACCACCAGATGAAGAGACTGCCCGAGGAATTATTGATAAGTTGTTCTTCTCCGACAAACGTTACGATTTAGGTGAGGTTGGTCGTTACAGAATCAATAAGAAGTTAGGTCTAGATATCGATATGGACACTAAAATATTGTCCAAACAAGATATTATTGAAATTATAAAATATTTGATCAAATTAATTAACGCGAAAACTGACGTTGATGATATTGATCACTTATCGAATCGAAGAGTAAGAACGGTTGGAGAGCAATTGTTTAATCAATTTGGTGTTGGTTTAGCTCGTATGGCAAGAACAATTCGTGAAAGAATGAATGTTCGTGACAACGAAGTATTTACTCCAATTGACTTGATTAATGCAAAAACACTTTCGTCTGTCATTAACTCATTCTTTGGAACAAACCAATTGTCTCAGTTCATGGATCAAACCAATCCACTTTCTGAGGTAACACATAAAAGAAGAATGTCAGCGTTGGGGCCAGGCGGTCTTTCAAGAGAGCGCGCCGGTTTTGAAGTGCGTGATGTTCACTATACGCATTATGGACGGTTGTGTACAATTGAAACACCTGAAGGACCAAATATTGGTTTGATTTCTTCAATGTGTGTTTATGCTAAAGTAAATAAGCTTGGTTTTATTGAAACTCCTTATCGATCGGTAACAGATGGTAAAGTTGATTTAAATACTGATGTTACTTATTTAGCAGCCGAAGAAGAGAATGGTCACACAATTGCTCAAGCAAATGCTGTTATCACTGATGAAGGCGAGTTTCAGACAGAAAAAGTAAAAGCTCGTTATGAAGGTGATTTCCCAGTGGTAACTCCAGAAGAGGTTACTCTTATGGATGTTGCTCCAAATCAGATTGCTTCAATCGCAGCATCACTTATTCCATTTTTGGAACATGATGATGCAAACCGTGCTTTAATGGGATCAAACATGCAGAGACAAGCAGTTCCATTATTGCGAGCTGAATCTCCAATTGTAGGAACTGGACTTGAGCAACCTGTTGCTGAAGATTCTAGAGTACTTTTAGCTGCAGAGGCTGAAGGTACAGTTCAATATGTTGACGGTAGAAAGATTACTATCAAGTACGATCGTTCATCTGAGGATGAGTTGGTTTCTTTTACTGATGGTCTTGTTTCTTACAACTTGATCAAGTTTGCCAAAACAAACCAAACGACTAGTATAAATCACAAACCTATCGTAAGACCGGGAGAGCGAGTTCACAAAGGACAAGTATTAGTTGAAGGCTATGCCACTCAAGATGGTGAATTAGCTTTGGGTCGTAATCTGATGGTTGCGTTCATGCCTTGGAAAGGTTACAACTTTGAGGATGCAATTGTTATTTCTGAAAATGTTGTAAAAGATGACATTTATACTTCAGTTCATATTGAGGAGTATTCTTTGGAAGTTAGAGACACCAAATTGGGTCTTGAAGAATTGACTGCGGATATTCCAAATGTTAGTGAAGAAGCTACTAGGAATCTTGATGAAAATGGATTGGTTCGAGTTGGAACTCACGTTAAGGAAGGTGATATTCTTATCGGAAAAATTACTCCGAAAGGAGAAACGGATCCTACTCCAGAAGAAAAATTGCTTCGTGCTATATTTGGAGACAAAGCAGGCGATGTTAAAGATGCGTCGTTAAAGGTTTCTCCTTCTGTTCAGGGTGTTGTAGTTGATAAGAAATTATTTTCTAGAAAAATAAAAGACAGAAAAGCTAAAGCTGAAGAAAAAACACAACTTGAAGAAGTTGAAGGCGTTTACAACAAAGAGTTGGAAGCGCTGAAATCTGCTTTGGTAGATAAACTGTTTAGCATAGTAAGTGGTAAAACTTCTCAAGGAGTATTGAATAACTACAAAGAGGAAATTATTCCTAAGGGAACTAAATTTACGCTTAAGCTTTTAAATACGGTTGACTACAGTGATATCAGTGCTTCGGGTTGGACTACTGATGAATCTAAAAATGATTTAATAAAAAGGTTACTGCACAACTTCCATGTTAAGGCTAGTGAGCATGTAGGTGTCATGAAACGTGCGAAATTTAAAATTTCAATCGGTGATGAACTACCTCCGGGAATAGTTCAGTTAGCTAAAGTTTTCTTAGCTAAGAAAAGAAAACTGAAAGTTGGTGATAAAATGGCTGGACGGCATGGCAACAAAGGTATTGTTGCTAAAATCGTTCGTCAAGAGGATATGCCGTTTATGGAAGATGGTACTCCGGTAGACATCGTTTTAAATCCACTAGGTGTGCCTTCAAGGATGAACCTTGGTCAGATTTATGAGACGGTTTTAGGTTGGGCTGGAAAGAGACTGGGTGTTAAATTTGCAACCCCAATTTTTGATGGCGCTACTCTAGAACAGATAAAAGAATATTCTGATAAAGCAGGGATTCCAGAAATGGGAAGAACACAATTGTATGATGGTGGAACAGGCGAGAAGTTTGATCAACCTGCAACAGTAGGCGTTATTTATATGCTTAAACTGCATCACTTAGTTGATGATAAAATGCACGCACGTTCAATAGGACCATACTCATTAATTACGCAACAACCATTGGGTGGTAAAGCCCAGTTTGGAGGTCAGCGTTTTGGAGAAATGGAAGTATGGGCATTAGAGGCATTTGGTGCAGCAAACATTCTACAGGAAATTCTTACGGTTAAGTCTGATGATGTTATCGGAAGGGCGAAAACTTATGAGAAAATTGTGAAAGGTGAGAATATGCCAACCCCGGGAATTCCGGAATCATTTAACGTGTTACTGCACGAAATGAGAGGTTTGTGTTTAAATATTACCTTAGATTAATTAAAGAATTATCCAGTTTCAAACTAGAATAAAAGATGGCTTTAAGAAAAGAAAATAAAGTTAACAGCGAATTCAATAGAATTACCATAAGCCTTGCATCTCCAGAACTTATTTTGGAGCAATCAAGAGGCGAAGTGCTCAAGCCAGAGACGATAAACTATCGTACCTACAAGCCTGAGCGTGATGGGTTGTTTTGTGAAAGAATTTTTGGCCCTGTAAAAGACTATGAATGTCATTGCGGAAAATACAAGCGTATCCGTTATAAGGGTATTATTTGTGACCGTTGTGGTGTTGAGGTTACAGAGAAAAAAGTTCGAAGAGAAAGAATGGGACATATTGCACTTGTTGTGCCTGTTGCTCATATCTGGTATTTCAAATCGCTTCCGAACAAAATAGGATACTTATTAGGACTTCCAAGTAAGAAATTAGATACGATCATTTACTATGAGCGATATGTTGTAATCCAAGCTGGATTAGGAACAAACGCTGAAGGTGAAGAGTTGAATGTTCTAGATTTCTTAACTGAAGAAGAGTACTTAGATATCTTAGATAAAATTCCAAATGATAATCAGTATTTAGATGATACTGATCCTAACAAGTTTATCGCAAAGATGGGTGCTGAAGCACTCTATGACTTGTTGAGAAACGCTGATTTGGATAAGTTATCATATGAGTTAAGACACAAGGCAAATACTGAAACTTCCCAGCAACGTAAGAATGAAGCTCTAAAAAGACTTCAAGTAGTTGAGGCATTTAGAGAAGCCCAATCACACATGGACAACAGACCAGAGTGGATGATTGTTAAGGTTGTTCCTGTGATACCGCCGGAGTTACGTCCATTGGTTCCATTGGATGGTGGTCGTTTTGCTACTTCTGATTTAAATGATTTGTACCGTCGTGTGATTATTAGAAATAATCGTCTTAAACGACTTTTAGAAATAAAAGCTCCTGAAGTTATTCTTAGAAATGAGAAACGTATGCTTCAAGAAGCGGTTGATTCATTGTTTGATAACTCTAGAAAATCTTCTGCGGTTAAAACTGAATCAAACAGAGCACTAAAATCTTTATCTGATTCATTGAAAGGTAAGCAAGGACGTTTCCGTCAAAACCTATTGGGTAAGAGGGTTGATTATTCAGCTCGTTCAGTTATCGTTGTGGGACCAGAATTAAAATTACATGAATGTGGCATTCCTAAAGGAATGGCTGCTGAATTGTATAAGCCTTTCATTATTCGTAAGATGATTGAAAGAGGTATCGTGAAAACGGTTAAATCTGCAAAGAAAATCGTTGATCGAAAGGAGCCCGTAGTTTGGGATATTTTAGAAAATGTATTGAAAGGTCACCCTGTTCTATTGAACAGAGCGCCGACTTTGCACAGGTTAGGTATTCAAGCTTTTCAGCCTAAATTAATTGAAGGTAAAGCAATCCAATTGCACCCGTTAGTATGTACCGCATTTAACGCAGATTTTGATGGTGATCAAATGGCAGTTCACCTTCCGTTAGGAAATGCTGCTGTGTTAGAGGCACAATTATTAATGTTAGCTTCTCATAACATTCTTAACCCAGCAAACGGTGCTCCAATAGCGGTTCCTTCTCAAGATATGGTTCTTGGTCTTTATTATATGACCAAACAAAGAACCAATACTAAAGAAGTTCCAGTTAAGGGAGAGGGAATGATATTCTACTCACCAGAGGAGGTTACCGTAGCTTACAACGAAAATGTTCTTGACTTACATGCTATCATTAAAGTGAAAGTTAAGGATGTTGTTGATGGGGAACATGTTGAACACATGATTGACACAACTTGTGGTAGAGTTCTATTTAACAAAGTTGTTCCTGCTGAAGTTGGATACATAGACGAATTATTGACGAAAAAATCTTTAAGAGATATTATCGGTAGAGTGCTTAAAAAGACTGGTTTTGCTAAAACAGCTGCATTTCTAGATGAAATTAAGTCACTTGGATATTATATGGCATTTAGAGGTGGTTTATCCTTTAATTTGAATGATGTAATGGTTCCTCCAGAAAAGGAAATATTACTGACTGCTGCTAATGTCGAAGTTGAGGGTGTATTGTCAAATTACAACATGGGGCTAATTACCAATAACGAGCGATACAATCAGATTATCGATATTTGGACGCACACCAATTCTAAATTGACAAATGCATTGATGACTCGATTGAAAAATGACAATCAAGGATTCAATTCTGTATACATGATGTTTGACTCTGGAGCGAGGGGTTCTAAGGAACAAATTCGACAGTTGAGTGGAATGAGGGGACTTATGGCCAAGCCTAAGAAATCTGGAAATTCGGGTGGTCAAGATATTATTGAAAATCCAATTCTTTCTAACTTTAAGGAAGGTCTTTCCATTCTTGAGTATTTTATTTCCACTCACGGTGCTCGTAAAGGTTTAGCCGATACTGCACTTAAAACTGCAGATGCGGGTTACCTTACTCGTCGTTTGGTAGATGTTTCTCAAGATGTTGTAATTACTGAGCAAGATTGTGGAACTCTTAGAGGTCTTACTGCAACTGCTCTTAAAAATAACGACGAAATAGTAGAGTCACTTTCCGATAGAATTGAAGGAAGAACTGCATTAGTTGATGTTTATGAACCAGAAAGTGATAATTTAATTATAGAAGCTGGTGGGGTAATAACTGATGACATTGCTAAGGAAATTGATGCTGCTGGCATAGAAGAAGTTGAAATTCGATCTGCGCTTACTTGTGAAACGCGTCGAGGCGCTTGTGCAAAGTGCTATGGTAGAAGTTTATCTTCTGGATTTGCTGTTCAAAAAGGCGAATCTGTAGGTGTAATTGCTGCTCAGTCAATCGGTGAACCAGGTACACAGCTTACGCTTCGCACATTCCACGTTGGGGGTACAGCTTCTAATATTGCTGCTGAATCAAAAATCATTGCTAAAGCAAGTGGTAAGTTAGAAATTGACGAACTAAGAACTGTTGTTAAAACAGCGGATAACGGAGATAAAGTCGAATGGGTTATTGGACGTTCTGCAGAGATGAGAATCGTTGATGCTAAAACGGGACAAGTATTATTTACAAGTGTTATACCTTATGGAGCTGAAATCTTTAAAAAGAGCGGCGATAAAGTCAAAAAAGACGATAAAATTTGTAAATGGGATCCTTATAATGCTGTAATTCTTACGGAGTTTGATGGGAAGATTGAATTTGAGAACATTGAAAAAGGTGTTACTTACAAGGAAGAATCTGATGAGCAAACTGGATTTACTGAGAAGGTAATTATTGAAAATAGAGACAAGAAAAAGAACCCTACTATTCATGTTCGGGACAAAAAAGGCGAATCTCTTAGGTCTTACAACATTCCAGTTGGAGCACATATCATCATAAACGAGGGTGATAAAGTCACAGGAGGAACAATTTTGGTCAAGATTCCACGTCAAAGTGGTAAGTCGGGCGATATTACTGGGGGATTGCCAAGAGTAACAGAGTTATTCGAAGCACGTAACCCATCGAATCCAGCTGTGGTTTCTGAAATTGACGGTATCGTTAGTTTTGGGAAAATAAAGAGAGGGAATCGAGAAGTTATCGTTGAAGCGAGAAATGGAATGATAAAGAAATATCTAGTTTCCTTATCTAAGCATATTTTGGTTCAAGAGAATGATTTCGTTAAAGCCGGAACACCATTAAGTGATGGAGCTATTACACCAAATGATATTTTAAATATCAAAGGTCCTACAGCTGTTCAAGAGTATATCGTTAATGAAGTGCAAGAAGTTTATCGACTTCAAGGTGTGAAAATTAACGATAAGCATTTTGAAGTAATTGTACGTCAAATGATGCGTAAGGTTGAGATTATGAACTCTGGTGATACTAGATTCCTCGAAAAGCAATTGGTTAATAAGACTGATTTCATTGAAGAGAATGATGGTATTATCGGTAAAATGATTGTTGAAGAGGCTGGCGGTTCTGAGAAGTTTGTAGCTGGTCAAATCATTTCTAAAGTCAATTTCAACGATGAAAATAGTATGCTTGGAAGAAAAGAGCTTGCACTACTTCAAGGTAGAGAAGCTAAACCTGCAATAGGTAAAACAATTCTACAAGGTATTACAAGAGCGTCTCTTCAAACAGATAGCTTTATTTCTGCTGCATCTTTCCAAGAGACAACTAAAGTCTTGAATGAGGCTGCCGTAAGAGGTAAAAGAGATTACTTGAAAGGCTTGAAAGAAAATGTTATTGTTGGGCACAAAATTCCGGCAGGAACTGGACTCAGAGAATATGACGATTACATTGTAGGTTCTAAGGAAGAGTATAACAAGTTGCTCGAAACTAAAGAAGACAGTGTTATTTTAGATTAATATTATTAAAATTCAAAAAAGGCCTCTTCGTGAGGCCTTTTTTGTTTTATAGCTTTGAAGAATGGAAGAGAATAAAGAACAAAAAGAAGGTCAAATTAATATTGAATTAACCGAAGAGGTAGCAGAAGGGATATACTCTAATCTTGCTATTATTACACATAGTAATTCTGAATTTATTGTAGATTTCATAAACATTATGCCGGGTACGCCCAAATCAAAAGTAAAGGCAAGAATAGTTCTGACACCGGAGCATGCAAAAAGGCTAAGTGGAGCTCTTGCGGAAAACATACATAAGTATGAGTCAATGCATGGTGAAATTAGGGATACAGGTGCAAACACTCCACCTTCAGTTCCTTTGAACTTTGGAGGCCCAGCTGGTCAAGCTTAGAATAAGGCTTTTTTGTTAAATAGAATATATCCAAAGTGAAATAGAAAAGTAAGCGGTGTGGTGTTTTCTGGCGCTACTTCCGGTACATTATAGTAATAGTTTAAACCTATGCTTACTGGTCCAACAGGAGAGTTGTAGACTAAACTTCCTGTTGCTATGGAGAAAAGAGATTCGAAGCCTATTTTTTCACTTTGTGTGCCGTCATCATTTTTAATAACTCTTCTGTACGGCGACATGAAATACGCGCCAAAGCGAATGTCAAAATTGTTTATTGGAGTTATTATAAATTTTTGGCCAATAGATGCATACTCATATGCCCTAAAGGACTCTAAGAAAAGAGTTTTACTTTCTGGAGTTGGTTGAAATACAGGTGAGCGCAGAATACTTGCTGTATAATTGGAAAATAAGTTTTGATTATTATAATTAATGTCGGAGTAAACGCCCATTCTAACTAGGCCTTGTTTTTTGTAGAAATAATCAAATTTTAAATTTACATTATGCCAGTCATGAAATACATTAGAGAATGTAGAGCCAGTTTCTGCTGTTGTTCCAGGGTTTGTTTCTTCTTCACCGGCACTATATCGATAGCTTAATTTAAAAAGAGTACCTGAACTTGCATAAATTTTACGGTTTTGTGTATTAAATTCATATTGAAACCCTGCCGAATTGGTATTCATTCTAGTGTTGTCTGGAATGTCCTCTGAGGTAAACTCTTTTAATTGGTAGTAATCGTCGTTTAATTCTGCAAATGAATAGATTAACCCTGCTTTTGAATTATTACCAACTGGTGCATTTAAGCGCGCTTCTGCAAATGATTCTGACTGAATAAGGTATGTTGGTTTTTTGTCATCAAAGAAAAAGTCTTTACTCTTAAAATAATTCCAATTATTTAAAACCAAGTCTCCCTCTAATTCTAGCAATAGTGCGGATGGAATGTCAACACTAAATCCAACTAAACCTGAATTATAGAACCTGCCGAAATAAGTGTTTGCTCGAAATCGCCAACCAACTTTGCGGTATTTCATAAACTTCACTCCGACGTATCCTGTGCTTATTGGCCTATTCGAAACATTTCCACCAAATTCTATAGAAAATGGCTTTTCATTTTTGGCAATGATATCAAGGTCATATAAATTTGATTGTGGGTTGAATTTCGCAGTTGGATACAAGGACGATACAAATGGGTCAGTCGAGGTACGATAATAATTCTTCCTAATGTTACTTATAGCTTTTTCGTGATTTTTTTGCCACATATTGTTGGTCAAATAACTGGCTTGCTGCGCTGAAACTCCTTCTATACAAATTCTATCAATTATTAGAGGTGGTTTTTTTGAATTGAACTTTTCTCTTTCATATTTTATTTGGTCTTTTGTTACTTCTGCTGCAACAGACATGCGTATTTGATCAATCTTTCTAATTGTTACTGCATAACCAGAATCAATAATATCTTTAATATTTTTAAATTCGAAAGTACCGTGGTTCGTTTCCGGTTCTATTATAATTCCTTTCGATTTAAGCTGAAAGTCAGTTTTACTAATCAGCATATTTTTTACTTGACTTAATAAGTCATCCTCATTTGATGGGTCTTCATTGCTGGTAACTTTAATTCCTATTATAAAATCCGGATTAAAGTTTTCCGTCATTTTATCGTGAGGAAAGTTATTATACAAACCGCCATCAAATAAAATTCGACCGTCGACTTGAATCGGCTTTAGATAAAATGGGTAAGTAAACGAAGCTCTTACTGCAGTCGCGAGGTCTCCATTTTTGAAAACATACTCTTCTTTTCTATCTATATCAGCAGCTACGCATCTGAAAGGCACAAGCAGACTATCGAAGTTTCCTTTAGCAGCTGAATTAGCAGCCGCAAAAACTTGCATGAGCTGATAATCAACCGAGGAAGGAGTAACTAAATTAGTGGGAAGTGAAAGAGGAATTGACAAACTCTTAGACAACCTTAATTTCACCATTCCAGCACCATTGTTATGTTCTTTAAAGAAAAAACGGTCTTTGTCCTCTATTTCTCCTCTGGTCATTCGTTGAAATTTATCTGATAAAAAGAAAGCTTCCATTTGTTCAGGAGTGTATCCTGCAGCATACATGGCCCCTACGAATGCCCCTGAACTTGTTCCGGTAATGAAGTCAATTGGAATGTTGTTTTCTTCTAACGCCTTTATTACACCTACATGCGCAATGCCATTAGCTCCGCCACCACTTAGTACCAAACCAATACTTTGAGCGTAGCTATTCGAGCCCAACAAGAAACTGGAAAATAACAGAAGTTGAAAGGTTCGAACGAAAAGATTCACAATACGCAAATGTATGGAATACACCCTATGCTGTCAAAGATGATATTAATCTGGTAAAATATTTAGGCGCTTCGATAATTGCTTTTCCATACCAACTAAATAGCCGACCGTCAACCAAAACAACTTTAGAGTTTTTACAATTCGATTGGAATTGTAATCTGTTTTTTTCTTTAAACGGAAAAGGTTCAGAGGATAGGAAAATGTAGTCAGGGCTTTGCTTATTGAGCCATTTAATACTTATTTCGGGGTATCGCTTTTTCTTCGTTATGTTCTTAAGACCAATTTTATTCAACCAGCTTGAAATAAATGTATCGTTTCCTGCAATCATAATTGGATCTTGCCAAATTACATATGCCACGGTACCGGAAATACCTTCTAATGGTGAATTTATTTGACTTTTTATGGTCGCTGATAATTTCTTAGCTGTTGGAATTTGCAAAAGCCCTTCTAGTTTTGAAACCATTTCTAACCCACTATCCAGGCTACTAACATCACTTATCCAAACAGGACAAGAAAGTCTTAAAGCGTCAATATCTTCTTTTCTGTTTTCCTCTTTATTAGCTATTATGAGGTCTGGCTTAAGTTCGAGGATTTTTTTAATATCGGGATCCTTAGTTCCACCAACAATGTGCTTTTCCTTTCGAAGCCTTAGAGGATGTTCGCAAAATCTTGTAATGCCTATTAAACTGATGTCTGGCTCGTAATGTGCCAAAAGCTCACTGATCGATGGAACAAGTGAGATTATTCTTTTTGGCACAGTAGGAAACAGTAACTCAGTATTTAGTTGATCTACTGTTTTTAAAACCATTATTTTATAGCGTGAATAATGTCGTATTGAGTGATGATATGCGTCTTACCAATCATGTCTCTTACTAATACTGCGGGATGCTCTTTATCAATTTTTTTTGAAATTTCCTCAGTGCTAGCATTTGCTTCTACGTATTCAAAGGGGAAAGCCATTATTGTTTCAACATCGCTATTTAGTACGTCAGCGTTTTCAGTTAATTTTGAAAAAATAATAGATTCAGTAAGAGAACCAACGTTCTTTTCTTTATCGAATACAGGAATCTGAGAAATCCCAAATTGCTGCATTTTTTGAACAACTGAAGAAACTTTTTCGTCAACCTTCGCGGTTACTAATTCATGCTCCTTGTGCTTTTCAATTAGCCCCAAGGCATTAGGCTCAGATTCTAAGAAACCACGATCTTTCATCCATTCGTCATTGAACATTTTACCGACATATCTGCTGCCATGATCATGAAATAAAACCACGACAACATCTTCTGGTTTGAAGGTTTCTTTTAATTGAAGTATGCCAGAAATTGCAGCACCAGCTGAATTACCTACAAAGATTCCTTCTTTTCGAGCAAGGTGACGAGTAAATAACGCAGCATCCTTATCGGTTACTTTTTCAAAATGGTCAATAATACCAAAATCTACATTTTTTGGAAGTATGTCTTCACCAATGCCCTCAGTTACATATGGGTAAATTTCATTTTCATCAAACTCACCAGTTTCATGGTACTTTTTGAAAACTGAACCATAAGTGTCAATTCCAATAATCTTAATTTTTGGATTTTTTTCTTTCAAGTATTTACCTACTCCTGAAATTGTTCCTCCGGTTCCAACTCCAACTACAAAATGAGTGATTTTACCATCAGTTTGCTCCCATATTTCTGGACCTGTGCTCATATAATGAGCTTTAGCATTTGATGCATTATCGTATTGATTTACATAAAAAGAGTTAGGAATTTCTTTTGCCAATCGTTTTGCAACAGAGTAATATGATCGCGGATCGTCAGGCTCTACATTTGTTGGGGTAACGATAACTTCAGCACCCATTGCGCGAAGAATATCCATTTTTTCCTTACTCTGTTTATCAGCAAGCGTACAAATCAACTTATATCCTTTTTCAATACAAGCTAGTGCCAAACCCATTCCTGTATTTCCACTAGTTCCTTCAATAACAGTACCGCCAGGCTTTATCAAACCGTCCTTTTCAGCGTCTTGAATCATTTGTAGCGCCATTCTATCTTTTACTGAATTGCCTGGGTTCGTTGTCTCTACTTTTGCGAGAATCAACCCATTTACGCCTTCAGTCAAACGATTTAGTTTAACGAGAGGCGTATTTCCAATAGTTTCTAAGATATTGTTGTAATATTTCATGCTATTTCTTTGTGCAAAAGTACTTGTATCTAGTTAAAGCGTATGGATTTTGAAGGTAAAATATTGCTAATTACCAGCGCTGGCAAAAGCAGCATAATAAAGCACAGTATAAAAGTAGCGAGGTTTAAAATTGCCCACTCAACTATTCCAAGATCAACAGGCACGTAATCCATGTAATAGGATGTCTTATCTAGCCCTATTAAATGAAATTTATCTTGCAGATAAATAAATCCAAGCCCCAGTAGATTACCCCAAAACATTCCTGATAAGATAAGGTATGAGGCCATATAAATAAATACTTTTCGCAATTGCCTGTTTGTTGCACCAATTGCCTTCATAATGCCAATCATATTGGTTTTTTCTAGAATAAGAATCAGAAGGGCAGTAATCATATTAATACCACAAACAAGCGTAAGTAAGGTTACAATCACAATAACATTAAGATCTTGTAATTCTAGCCAACTGAAAATTTCAGGATATTGCTGTGTAATGGTCGTTGTATTTAGGCGAGTAGGTATTTTCTTGTATAAAATTTTGTCCATTTGAAATAAATCCTCGTACCGGTTTAATAGCACTTCATACCCACTAATTTGGTTTCCTGACCATTCATTAAGCCGTTGTATGTGCTTGATGTCCATCAAGATGTATGCTTTATCGAATTGTTGCATTCCAGTATTGTAAATTCCTGTAATAGTGAGCTTTCTAGGACGACTTTTTCCATTTTGAATAAAGTAAATGAGCAATTTGTCATTCAATTTGAGTTTTAGCTGATTGGCTAGGTGTCTTGAAACAATAACCGAATTTGATTTAACGCTATCGTTAATTTCAAGAATAGCGCCTTCTTCCATGTTTTGTGAAAAGAATTTCCAATTAAAATCTGCACCAATTCCTTTGGCTATAATTCCTGCAATTTCTTCATTTGTTTTAATGATACCTTCCTTAAGGGCATACATCTGAATGGACGCAACTCCCTCTTCATTTGCTAGACTTGGATAAAAAGGTTGGTTTTTCTCCATTGGTTTAAAGTTCAATGGGTTTTCGTAGTTAAATTCTGTAATTTGAATGTGCGCACCAAAGCCAATTACTTTGCTCCTAATCTCACCTTGAAAGCCTTTTACCACTGCCAAAGAAACCAGCATTAAGAGCAGGCCCAATGCCACACCAATTATTGAGAATCGAAGAATCACCCTGGTTCCTTGGTTAATGGAATTGTCAGTGTTTTTCGACTTTATAATACGTTTTGCTATAAACAATTCAAAGTTCACAGAATACCTCGCGTTTTGGGCAAAGGAATACAAAAAGGAACAACATTTGAAGGCTATAAGCTATGTGTTTTAAGGTTTTCAACATTTTCTTTGCTTTTGCATTCTTAAGCCTATCGATTTATGGGCAAGATTCGACAGTTTATTTTAAAACCAATACTACTGTTATAAATGGCGCAGAGCGGTTTAATGAATATGAAAATATTCTCAGGGAAGAAAAAGTAGCTGTAGTTGCAAACCAGAGCTCTGTCATAAATGACAGCCTTCATCTCGTAGACTTTTTAATAGAAAAAGAAATCAATATCCTCAGAGTATTCTCTCCGGAACATGGCTTTAGAGGAAAGGCAGATGCAGGTGCTCATATTAAGGATCAGCGTGATGCGAAAACAGGTTTGAAGCTGATTAGCCTTTATGGAAAAAGTAAGAAGCCTTCATACGATCATTTAGCAGATGTAAACGTTGTTGTGCTGGACCTGCAAGATGTAGGGGTACGATTTTACACCTACATATCCACAATGCATTATGTAATGACCGCTTGTGCCGAAATGAAAATTAAGATAGTTGTTCTAGATCGACCAAATCCAAATGGTTTTTACGTAGACGGCCCTATATTGGATCCTGAATTTCAGTCTTTTGTCGGCATGCATAAGGTGCCCATTGTGCACGGAATGACAATAGGGGAGTATGCTAAGATGATAAATTCAGAAGGGTGGCTAGAAAATGGCGTAAAATGTGACTTAACTGTTGTTCCTTGCCTTAATTACGACCACAACGACTATTATAAATTAGGGATAAAGCCATCTCCTAATTTGCCAAATTCGTCGTCTATTTTCTTATATCCGTCTTTGGCTCTATTTGAAGGAACCGTTGTAAGTGTTGGAAGAGGAACGGAAACACCTTTTCAAATTATCGGACATCCGAACATAAAAGAAGGAGACTTGGAATTTACTCCTCAAAGTTTTCCTGGTGCTAAATCACCAAAGCTCATGGGACAAAAATGTACTGGATATCATTTGAAGAGTTTTGGAGAATCTACACTGCCTAAAAGGAAACAGCTGTATTTATTTTGGTTACTAACTATGTACAAAGAGATAAACACGGAAGAAACTTCATTCTTTTTATCAAATGGCTTTTTTGATCGCTTAGCGGGAACAGATAAGCTGAGAAAACAAATTGAAAGCAGTTTAAAGGAAGATGAAATTCGAGCATCTTGGCAGGAAGGGTTGATTGAATTTAAAAAGATTAGAAGCAAATATTTGCTTTACGCCGACTTTGAGTAGCTGTTATTTGGCAGCAACTGGAGGCGCTTGAATCACCTTAACTACTTTATTTCCTTTGTAATACAAAGCACAGTGGGTGTTGCCTTCTGGATTGTAGAAAGTCCAATAACCATCTTTTTTGTTTTTGTTAAAGAATGCATTAGTTACCTGTAGACCATCTTCCGTAAAATCTTGCCATAATCCATGTTTATGACCATTTTTGAAATGACTGATTGATTTGACGGCTCCACTTTTATAAAAATGCGTAATGCGTATGGTCTGATTCTTTTGCTTGGCGTATTCATACTTAATATTCCCATTGCGATAGTATTTGTATTTAACCACCGAACGACCTATACATAGGCTTGGAATTAGAAGTGCGAGTATTAAAAGTATTCTTATCATTAACTTAATGTTACGTCAAAGTTACTAAAAAATTAACGTAGAGTTAACATTGGGGTAAATTTAACATTGCTAAAGACACTTAAGGGGCTCAAAACACTAGCTAATAAGTGTATTTTTGAAGACCCATAAAAATGCTTGAAATGGAGCGAAAAGAAGAGCTTGTAAAAGAAATAAAGACTTTAATAAAGTCTGATAACATACTGGAAGTTAAACGAGAGATAGAATCATTATTTAAAGAATATGATTCTATTTTTGAGAAAGAAACAGCGGAGAAATTGGCTGTTTTTGTTTCTGATGGCGATAAGCCTGAATTCTTTTCTATGCCAAAAGATGATAGCGATCATGCTATGGAAGCATTTAAAACTCAGTTTAAAGAGAAAGTTAAAAATGCCCAGGAATCAAAGAAGGCAGCTGAAAAAAAGAACTACGAGATTAAGCAATTGTTGCTCAATGAGCTAAAGCATTTAGTTGAGAATGAGGATAGAATAAGTGCTGCTTACGATTCTTTTAACGATATAAAAGAGCGTTGGGCAAATGTGGGTAACATTCCACAGAACCATGTCAAAGAAATGCAGCATGAATTCCGATTATTGACTGAGGAGTTTTATTACAAGATTCAGATTTATAAAGAACTGAAGCAAAATGACCTTAAGAAGAACTTCGAGCAAAAACAAGACGTAATAGCCCGCTTAAAAACACTTTTGAAAGAAGATAATATTAAAGAACTGGAAGTTCTTATGCGTGCTTTACTAGTTGAATGGGATACTATAGGGCCAACATTCAAGGAGAAATGGGAAGAAATAAAAACTGATTTTTATGGAACTTACCACGAACTGAATGACAAAATAAAAACACATTACAAGCAAATAAGAGACGAGCAAAAGCAAAATCTTGATAAGAAAAGAGCGCTAATTGAAAAAGTAAAATCCTTGCTTAGTGAGGAATTGAAAACTACTAAACATTGGCAAACTGCCTCTAGCACAATAAAGGAATACCAAGAAGAATGGAAGAAAATTGGATTTGTTCCAGCTGCATACAACCAAAAAGTATGGAATGAGTTTAGAAGTGTCGGTAATGAACTGTTTGCGAAAAAGAAAGAATTTTTTGGAGAAATTAAATCTCAACATAAGGAAATATCTAAAGTAAAAAAAGACCTTATAGCCTCAGCCGAAGAGCTTGTAGCCTCAGTTAAAGAGGAAGGGAAAGCAGATTGGGCTATTGCAACAAAAGGCATTATATCGCTGCAAAGGGATTGGAAAAAGGCAGGCTCAGCTATTCGTCAAGACGAGCAAAAACTATGGAATAAGTTTAGAAAAACCTGCGATGAGTTTTTTGAGGTAAAAGATCAACAAAATAAAAGCCTACGAGATGCTGAGGAAAAGAATCTAAAGGTGAAGGACGAGATAATTGGGGAATTGAAGGATTTTAAACCTGGAAAAACTCAGGATAATTCATTAGCGTCAATTGATGCGTTAACTGCAAAATATAATGCAGTGGGTTTTGTGCCATTTAAGCAAAAAGAGAAACAAGAAAAAGCATTTGAAAAAGCCGTTGAAAGTGCTTATAAAATTGCTGGTGTTTCAAAGTCACAAAAAGAGGAATTGTTGTTCAATCAAAAAGTTGAGCAATTAAAGTCTGGAAAAAACAGTTTGAAATCGCTAGAATACGAGCGAAAATCTGTGTGTCAAGATATTAATAAAGCAAAAGGGCAAGAACTTCAGTTGGCAAATAATCTTGGTTTCTTTTCTGGCAGCGATACTAATCCATTGATAAAAAAAGCAAAAGCTGATCATTCTCAAGCTGTTTCAAAACGAGAAGGGCTAGAGGCGAGAATGAAACAATTAAATATTGAAATTAATGCTGCGAAAAAGGCTGAAGAAGCTGAAAATGCAGAAAATACCGAAGAAGTAGGAGGAGGCGAGTAATGGCAATAGCAGAAAAGACAGCTCCAGTTTCAACAATTGAGCGATCTATTTTTGAAAAAGCGTACCGTTTAATGCTTACCGCCAGAACGTTGAGTGATAAATACGAGGACAACGCAAAACTTACCGCTAAGTATGTTCATGCTACTTCTAGAGGACATGAGGCGGTTCAGCTAGCTCTAGGAATGCAATTATTGCCTCAGGATTTTGTTGCACCTTATTACAGAGACGATTCAATTTTATTAGGAATTGGAATGTCTCCTTATGAGCTTATGTTGCAACTTTTTGCCAAAAAAGATGACCCATTCTCAGGAGGACGAACTTACTATAGCCACCCTAGTTTGAGAAGAGAGGATATGCCAAAGATTCCTCATCAATCTTCTGCAACAGGAATGCAAGCCATTCCAATTACAGGTGTTGCTATGGGCATGCAATACAAAGAGAAATTGGGAATTGCCGAAAATGTTGGCGACGATAAACCAATTGCGGTTTGTTCAATTGGCGATGCTGCTACTACAGAGGGAGAATATTCGGAGGCAATGCAAATGGCAGCAGTCAAGCAATTCCCTATTTTGTTTTTTGTTCAAGATAATGAATGGGATATATCGGCAAATGCTGAAGAAATTCGCGCTCAAAACGCTGCTGAATACGCCAAAGGGTTTAACGGAATTGAAGTTCGATCAATTGACGGAAGTAATTTCGAAGAATCGTATTCAACCTTGCAAGAAATTATCGGAATAATGCGTAAAGAGCGCAGACCGTTTCTTTTACATGCCAAAGTTCCATTATTGGGCCATCATACCTCGGGTGTTCGAAGAGAGTGGTATAGAGATGATTTAGAAGAGCATAAAACTAGAGATCCGCTTCCAAAATTGCACAAACAACTACTGGATTTAGGGTTTAATCAAACAGACTTAGATATAGTCCAAAAAGATATATCAGCCTTAGTAGACAAGGAATTTGAAGAGGCAAAAGATGCACCTGATCCTGAGCCAACCGATTTGTTTGACTATGATTTTGCACCAACCCCGATAACAGAAGAAAAAGGTATTCGTGAGCCTGAAGGTAAAGAAGCCACAGTAATGGTGGATAGCGCATTATTTGCCATTCAAGAATTAATGTCCGAAGACAAAAATTGTTTGCTGTACGGCCAAGATGTTGGAGGAAGACTTGGAGGAGTATTTAGAGAAGCTGCAACATTAGCTCAGAAATTTGGAGACGACAGGGTTTTTAATACTCCTATACAAGAAGCTTTTATTGTGGGTTCAACTGTAGGAATGTCTGCTGTTGGGTTAAAACCAATTGTTGAAGTTCAATTTGCCGATTACATATGGCCTGGACTTAATCAATTGTTTACGGAGGTAAGCAGAAGCTACTATTTGTCAAACGGAAAATGGCCTGTGAGTTCCATACTTCGAGTTCCTATTGGTGCTTATGGAAGTGGTGGGCCTTATCACTCATCTTCGGTTGAGTCTATTCTCACAAGTATTAGGGGAATTAAAATAGCCTATCCAAGCACTGGCGCTGATTTAAAAGGGCTAATGAAGGCGGCTTATTATGATCCAAATCCTGTTGTGATGTTAGAACATAAAGGTTTGTATTGGTCTAAAATTAAAGGTACAGAAGGCGCTAAAACGATTGAACCTGATGCGGATTATGTTGTTCCTTTTGGAAAGGGAAGAGTAGTTCAAGCAGCCGAAGAGGGTAAAAACTCATGTGCAATTATTACTTATGGAATGGGTGTTTATTGGGCATTAGAAGCTTCTAAGGAATATGCTGATAAAGTCGAAATAATTGACTTAAGAACGCTCTATCCGCTAGATGAAGCACTGGTTTTCGAAACAGTTAAAAAGCACAGTAAGTGTTTGGTTGTGACTGAGGAGCCTTTGAAGAATAGTTTTGCAATGAGTTTGGTTGGAGCAATTCAGGAAGAATGTTTCGAGAAATTGGATGCACCAGTTATGGCAATTGGGTCGGAGAATATGCCTGCTATTCCTTTGAATTCTACTTTAGAAGCTGCTATGATTCCTAATGCAGAAAAAGTAAAAGTGAAACTGCAACAATTGATAGGTTACTAATTACAGTATCTATAAACAACTTTGCATTTCTGTTTTCTATTTAGAATTAGCACCCTTTGTATTTTTTTGAAAAAGATAACTGAAAATTCTTTTCATCTTTGGGGGTATGCGTTTTCTAAAAGGATTAACATTCTTAGTATTTTTAATTATATCGATTGATGGAAATAGTCAGTGGGTAAAAGAAGATGATACTTCTCGCATATGGTTAAATGCGGGTATTTATTTGAGTGACAGTTCTTTTTTTAACAACACACCCGATCTTTTTTGGGCAGACTTCTCTGATAATTGGCGCAAGAAGGATTCGCTAGAACGTAGACGAATATTGGTTGGAATTGGTGTCCCAGATTATTACAACGGGAATATTCGGATAAAAACAGGTTACGCATACGGCCTTGATTCTGCTGGTAAAGAGCATTTTGTATCTCTTGATGAGGTATTTGCTATAACGGTATTAGGAACCCCCTATTTATATCTTTCAGAATCCGTAAATGAAAACTTTATTAAGGTTACCATGCAAGGTGTAATTAGTTATGTTCAGTATTATAGAAGAGTTCCAGATCCATTTTCAGTTTCGGCAGGAACCTTATACAATGAGCCAAGAGAAACCTCTGAGTATGTAGAAGAAATTGTAGATTTTGAATCTAGGACAATTGTAAAAAAAACGCGTAAAAACTTAGAAGCAATTTTGCAAAGAGACCAAGAACTTTATACCCAATTTCAATCTGAAAAAAGAAATTATGCTACTCTCGTGAAATATATTAAGGCCTATAATGATAACCACCAATTTCATTTCAAATAATAGATGCACCGGTTCATAACTTGATAAAATAAATACTTTTGCAAAATATTTAAAAGAATTTAATTTAAGGAAAGCACTGATGAGGGTTTTATCAAGTTTCAATAAAGGAGTATTTCTAGTTTTAGTTTTATCTGTATCATTTCTAGTTTCTTTTGGCCAGAATGTAAAGCCAACTAGTGTAACTTTAAATACAAGTAACCCAGTTTCTTGTAAGGGTATACAATATACAATTGGTTACGAATGGGGTTGCTTTAATTACCAATACACAGGATTAACTTATTCTATATCTGGTTCAACAATTATTATTGATGTCAATTTTACAGGCGGTATGATTTGTCAAGGTAGAATTAGCAGAGCTACTAACCCTATTACATTAACTAATGTTCCCGCAGGCACCTATTCTATCTTAGTTCGAGGAATGCTTTCTGGTACACAGCTTGGGACATTAACGGGGTCTCAATTGGTTGTTAATAGTTGCTGTGCAACGAAGGCAAACTTTAATTCAAACTCTAGTAGTTTTTGCGACGGGGATACTTTAAGGTTAACAAACTCTAGCGCAAACTATTCTAGCCAAAACTGGTTTAAAAACGGTACACTTTTGGACACATCTAAAAACTATAAGGGATACATAAGTGGACCTGGTAACCACGCGTATACATTGATAGTATCGGGTGGTGCTTGTGGAACTGATACTATAGTTAAAAATGTAAGAGTACTTGCTGATCCAGAATTAGGAAATGACACAACGTTGTGCCTTGGAACTCCCCTTAGTTATTCACTTTCTAAAAATTGGAATAGTTATAATTGGACAGATAGTGTGTCAACTAATACAATTTCAATTTCAAAGTCAGGTAGCTATAAAGTAACAGTTACCACTGCTAGTTCTTGTGTAAGAGAGGATAGTGTAAATGTGAATTTTGTTGGGCCATTATTAGATATAGGAAAGGATACGGTTATCTGTTCATCTGACAGCCTTGTAATCGATGCTGGGGCAGGAACTTGGAATAGTGTTTCGTGGAGTACAGGAGAAAACACACCACAAATTACTGCTTCTAAGCCAGGTGTTTATGTAGCAAATGTTGAAAATTCAATAGGGTGTGCATTCAAAGACTCACTAGAGATTTCGTTTGATAAAGATTCTATTCTATCATTTTCTGGTACTGATACCATATGTTCCGGTGATAGTGCTGAAATTACTTTGGGCAATCAGTTTGCAAAGTATTTGTGGTTTGATAATGACACAAGTAGAATTAAGAAATTATCAGGAGCAGGATCTTTCAATGTTACTGCAACTTCTGATATCGGTTGTGAAGTTCAAGGAGCAAAAGTTATAACAGCACTTCAGTTGCCTGTAGTTGATTTAGGGAATGATACCGCATTGTGTAATGACAGTATATACTTGTTGAGTGCATTTCGTGCGGGAATTGTCGAATATAGATGGCAAAATTCTTCTAGAGGTAGCAGGTTTGAAATTAAAAAAGCTGGCCAATATAGAGTTACTGTAACTGATACGAACGGTTGTCAAGGAAACGATACTTTGATTGTCACTTATAAACTATGTGAGAAAGAGGAGCCTGTTGACACAACCGGTATTAATGGAAGAGGGGCTATTGCTAAATTGAAATATGTAGTATATCCAAATCCAGCTAATGATGTTGTTACTATTGAAGGAATTGAACAAGCTGAAATACAAAGTACCCGTATTATTAGTATGTCTGGAGAAACTGTATTAGAAAGAAAAATAGACAACTTACAGGAAGTGGAATTGGATATTTCTTCAATTGAATTTGGTGCATATATTTTGGTAATTAAAGGAAAGAATAAATTTTATCATTTTCCTTTAATAAAGGATTAAGCAAAGACTCAATTACTTTTTGTTGTCCTTATGGTATGCTTTAAATGTGCCTAAGGCGCATACTTTTAATTCCATTCCACACATTATTTTACCTTCAACAACAATTGTTGATTTTCCTTGTTGTAGAACCTTTCCTACTCCGATCAAAGGTTGGTTTGTGAATATGGGTTTAAGGTAATTGATTTTAAATTCAATAGTTGCGACTAATTTATTTTCATGCTCTACTGCACTGAGCGCTGCAACTCCAAGTATGCCATCCATAAAACCTGCTATTGCACCACCGTGGATCATTCCCTCCATAGCTTCGAGTTGCACAGCTGGATTTAAGTAATATTCAATATGACCAGGCACTATTATTTTAAACTCCATACCAAGGTGCTTACCAAAGTGGTTGTTTTCAATATAATTTTCAATTATGTTGGACATAGTCATGTTTTGGGGCTAAAATAAAACACCATTCGTACTATTTGATAGCTTTGGCTTATGATTAAGAAAATTCGGCAATTTTTTGAAGTTGAAATTTGGAGTATTGGCAGCCAAATTGGAGGATTTTTAGGCTGGCTATTGAAAGTACTTCGGGTTTTTATTGTTTCAGGAAGAGATTTTATTGAGGATAAATGCTCGTTGCGCGCTTCAGCGTTAACTTTTTATTCAATTCTTTCATTAGTTCCTATTTTGGCGTTATTCTTTGGTATTGCCAAAGGTTTTGGACTTGATGAAAATCTGCGAGAAAAAATTTTAGCGTCATCCAGTCAAAATCAAGAGATGTTTTTATACCTCTTCGATTTTGCAGAAAAAACCTTGGAAAATGCCCAAGGTGGAATTGTAGCGGGAATAGGTATAGTCGTTTTGCTGTATACAATTCTCAATACGTTATCACTGGTTGAAGAATCGTTTAATGCTATTTGGAGAGTGAAGCAAGCACGCTCCTTATTAAGAAAATTCACCGATTACTTATCTATGATGTTGCTAGCACCTTTTATGCTAATATTTAGCAGCAGCATCACTGTTTTTTTATCTGCCAATATAAAAACAGTTGCTGAAAAGGCTGGAGTAGAAGTTGTTATAGGTCCAATTTTAGATTTCGGTCTTCAACTTACTCCTTTGTTTATTATTTGGCTTTTGTTTTTGTCGGTTTATATGATTATGCCGAATAAAAAAGTGAATTTTAAAGGAGCATTGTTTGCTGCAATTGTTTCTGGAACTGCTTATTATGGATTCGAATGGGCGTATATAACATTTCAAGTTGGGGTTTCGAAATACAATGCAATTTATGGGTCTTTTGCCGCACTACCATTGTTTTTGGTATGGTTGCAAATTAGTTGGACACTCGTATTGTTTGGGGCAGAACTGAGTTTTGCATATAGCAGTATGGATGAGTTAGTAATGGAACATCGCAAGAAAGAACCTTCAACATTCGAACGTCTTAAGGTATCGATAATAATTCTTAGCGAATTGGTAAAGCATTACGAAGATATTAAGCCATTTAGGTCTGTTAAAGAAATTGCAGAAGCAACGGACCTCCAGCAACAACGAATAAATTCAATAATTGAAGATCTAGTTCAGTTGGATTTAGTTGTGACAAAGGAAGAGAACAAACAAATGGTTTATCAGCCTGCACGGGATAAAGATCAATTGACAATTGCCTTTGTAATTGAATCATTAATTGGAGCCGATGATGCTGTAGTACCTGATAAAGTGAATTACGTCAATGATTTAATCGCACGTGTTTTAAAAGACGTAAAACAAAGTGGAGGAAATGTTCCCCTAAGTGAAATTCAATAAATGTCCTGAGTGAATTAAAGCCGATTCGAACCGAGGATTAAAGATCCTCTCAATGACAAATTCCGAAAGCTAAGTCGAAATTTCATTTCGCCTGCTTTTATTTCTCAAAGCAAATTGAAGCAAGCTTCATTTCCTCTTCAAAATAAAAAAGTCGTTCATAAATGAACGACTTTTCTTTCTTGGTCGGGAGCGCGAATGTCCAGTGGACATTCTAGCCGATTCGAACCGAGGATTGAAGATCCTCTCAATGACAAATTCCGAAAGCAAAGTCGAAACTTCATTTCGACTATTTATTTTTCTAAGTAAACTTAAGCAAGCTTCGTTTCCTATTCAAAATAAAAAAGTCGTTCATAAATGAACGACTTTTCTTTCTTGGTCGGGATGAGAGGATTCGAACCATATGTATAACTAATTGAATATCAACCCATTAGTTTTAAGTGAAAGTGGGTTTTAGGTGATTTTGGGGAGTATTACTCCCCAAACTAATAATCAATTTTGATGTACTCAATTATTGGTATCTTCAACTTCAATTTCAAATAGAAATTCTGACCTCCTTCTATCCCTTTCTACCCGATTGAATATCTCTCAGAAAATAATTTGAGAAATTCTGTGATTTTCTATCGTTTTAAGATTTACTCCAATACTTATTGATAGTTAACACCCTTCAGAAAGGTGTTATAGTCAACAACCGACAGTATTGAAATATACTCGGAGTGATACCCGGTGAAGGGGAACTGAACGATAATGGGGTTGTGATAGTGAGTACTCAAGTGATGAGTTATCCTATCAGTCGTCTACAATGGATTTAGGAATAGGATTCCACATTGAATTCATTGTGAGTATTACGACACTGATAGGATAGATTATATCTAAGTGATAAGTAAAAAGGAGAAACAACAATGAAACAAACACCAAATGAATTACACAACGAACTAATGGATAAACTTAGTGAGTTTACAGATGATTTGGGATATCATCTACCACCAGATAAAATACCTGATACCACTAAATCTCTAATCAACCTATTCATTACCTATGAGAAGTACAGAGATTCAATCCTTTTCAATGGAAAGAGAACCTTAGAGAAAGGTATTGGAATGTTACCTATTGAAAAACAAAAAGAGTTTGAAAGAAAAGTGAAGGAATACTATGAACGATAAACTACTCACAAAATATGAAGTGATGGATTACCTCAACATCAGTAGACGACATTTTGAGAAATTGGTAACGGAAGAGAACCTACCAATAATTAAAATAACTAAAAACAAAAGGTACATGAGATTATCTGACCTCAATAGGTATCTGAACACCAAAATGGTAAATCAACCTCAGGAGATTACTCAGGAAGTACAACCTGACAACGACTTCCAATGGAACAATATATGGAGTAAGAAATGAGATTAAATGAATTTAGATTTGAGAACGACATAGAATCAAAGATTGATGAGTTTGGAATACTATCAGATAAGATTGACAAAGTAAAAATGGAACTATCTGAACTTTCAAACCGATACAAAGAGATTGAAGGAGAGTTACGACCAACGTTGGAACAACTGACGATACAGAATAAGAAATCGATTCAGACGAAGAGATACTTAGTAACCCTGAAACGGATGGGATACAATAGAGATAACTTTAAATACAAAGAGAGTTTTGTGGAATCACTAACAAAGGTGAATAAACAAACCAAAAAGGTATTAGAGGATATCCTACTTAGTACAAAGACAGTAAGTAGAGTTGTATCCACAATTGGTGTTCAGAGAATGAATGAGATATCCTTAAAATCAATGTTACAGAAGTTAGTATTACCCTTTAAGAAACTCTTCAGTAGGTTGAAGATGAATACGAGGAGGATGGATGATTTGAATGGGATATTGAGAATAATGGTTAAGTAATTATTTATCAATATTAAAATAGGTATAATAGGTAAAGAGACCTAAATGGCCTATCTCTTTTTGGTTTATAGAAGATTTTAATTTATTTTTGATATTATTTAAATGATAACTAATGGAAAATAAACTCGCTGAAATTTCCTTGAAAGGAGGAAGATACTTGGAAGCTGAAAAAATGTACAGTGATGATCTTTCAAAAGATCCAAATTTTTATTCCTATTTTGGACTTGGTGTATGTAAGATTAATCTATTACTTGATTCCGGAAGGAGTGTCGATGAAACAGTTTTTTGCTTTCAAGAATCCATAAACTTGTCTGATGAGGTTAACAAAAATGATGTTAAAATTCAGATTTTTGGAATCCTAAAAACTATTCTAGAACAATACTCGAGTTTATACATTCAATTGGAGGAGCAAAAGAAAAAAGAAGCCACTCAAGCCGCAATTGGTGCTGCACTTACGGTGGGTGCAGCAATGGTTGGTTCTAGTCATAAGTCAAATGCGTTTACACAAATAGCGTCATTAGCTGTAGCTGGAGGTGGAGCAGGTGTCGCACTTGACGGTTTGTCTAATTTGGGTAAAATTCCTGATATCCAAAATTATATAATCAAAATAGGTGAAGAATTGATTCTAAAATTTCAATATATTGGTCATGATGATTATGATTCTCTTTCTCAAATATTTTCAAGGGAGAAACTTATTGAACCATCCAAACGTCAGAAAAAATCAATAAATATCGAAGACCGAACAGAGAAGAAAGAAAAAATGATTTTGGTTCTTTTACTTTTTCTCCTTATTCATAGACTTTACTTAGGGAAATGGAAAAGTGGACTATTATTTCTGTTTTCATTGGGTGGATATGGTATTTGGGCCGCTGTCGATTTGTATAAAATACTTTTTAAGGAATTTAATCCAGAATGGTAATTATTAAAATTTTAAATCCATTCCAACAAACCTTCTTCCAATGGAATTAGAAACCTTTCCAGTAGTTCCACTACCACAGAAGGGATCTAACACTAAATCACCTTCATCCGTAGTTTGAAGGATGGGAACAATGGGTAGGTTAATTGGGAACGGTGCAGGATGTTCGATATTGTGTCTTTGATTGTTAGATACAGATGTACGAATCATATCCTCATCCCAATAATCAGGTAAGTTCTTTCCCTTAGAATCTTTAAAATAGGGAGATACCGTTTTCGGAGTTCTCCCTTTTGTGTTTCTATGTCTGGGTGGTGAAGTTGAGGAGTTCGATTCAATTGGAAGAGTTAACCGATTGTATTTGTAATCCATACTCTTTACAAAGTGAAATATGAACTCATAAGAAGGAGTTAGATTCGATTTAGAGGAGGATGGTTTCGGATTGGTTTTATTCCATATAATGGTATTTCTAAGTATCCATCCTCTATTCTGTAATCCAATACAAACTTTATGAGGAACGTTCTGAAGGTTCCCATTATGGAAGGTATCACCAATGTTCAGTAAGAACGATCCTTTATCATTAAGAACTCTCCACCAATCCGTCATATGGTTAACCAATCTCTCTACATATTCATCAGAGGTTTTCTCATTACCTAATCCTCCTTCATGAGTATACAACCTCTTATTCCAATATGGGGGAGATGTAAAAATGGTTTGAACTTCTCCATCCATTAACTCAGATAGATTATCTGATGATTTTTGAAAGAATCTCCAATTCTCCGTATTTGGAGGAATAGGTTGAGGTAATCTATCAGATTTATTCAAATACTCTCTTTCCTTTTGAATTCGTTTAGATTGGAGATACCCTTGATTCAAACTAATATCACCATTATCCAATAGTTCAATCAATTCAGAATCTATTTTCTCAATAAAAAGTAATTTTCCTAAACGAGAGGATGAAATCCCTAACTTCTGAGATACTTCATCCCTTCCATTTGAACCTTTGTTCATTTGAACAGAAGTTAAATCCGTTCTTTTCCCTTGACCAACTTCATAATGAGATTTAATGGTATGATACTCATTCAGTAGTTCGGAGTAACTCTTAACCCTTTGTTTGTTGTGATGAACAAGTAGTAACTCTTCTTCTTTATCAGAATTAGAAAACTCAACCTCTACCTCTTTCCACCCCAATCTTTTAATGGATTCAAACCTTCTGTTTCCACTAAGAACCTGATACTTCTTATTTATGACTAAAGGTTGAAGTAACCCTACTTCAGAGATACTCTCCATCAAATCTTCTATATCTGATAATTGATAGATCTCCTCATTCTTTGGGTGATGAGAGAGTTTAGTAATGGGGACTTTCATTCGACTAAATTGTCGAAGAAATAGGAGAAATGCAAATCAATGTTGAAGAAGTTGATATCACCCTTTAAGAAACTCTTCAGTAGGTTAAAGATGAATAATAAGAGTATTGATGGGTTGAATAGTGTTTTGAGTAGAATGGTAAGTAGTTGATTATCAGTATTAAAATAGGTTATAATTGGTTAATCAACCTAAATGACCTATTTTTTTTTGGTTTAAATACGGTTTTAGTTTAATATTGTTAAATAACTTAAAAAAATATTATGAAAAGATTACTTAATTACACAATTATATTTTCACTATCATTAGTTGTTTTTGGTTGTGGTGGACCCGATTCACAGAGTTCAAAGACTAATTCGAATTCATCAAACGAAGAATCTCAGAAAATTAAGAACCTTCCTGAAATTTTTGATGAGCTTAAAAAAGGAGGAACTGGAGTAAAAATTGTTATTGGATTATATGAAAAGCCATTTACATCTATCTCAGAGAAACAGAAAGAGGTTCTTCGTTCGATAAACTTTGATTCTCTAGATCAAGTATTCTTGGATGAAAAATATAATGATACTTTGTCATACTCTGAAATTATCGTAAAGAACCATCAATACGTATATCACGATAATAAACCATATACTGGGTACTATTTTGAAAAATATGGTTACGGGGGTATGAGAATTAAATCATCTCTTTGGGGACTTGAGTACCGAATAAAGTCAGATTTAGTAGAATGGGATGATAAGGATTGTGGAGAAAAAAAGGTGCCAAGAAAAATGCGTGCGCGTACCTTAGGAACCTTTAAACTTGGAAGAGAAATTGAATATTCACACAAATGCACCTCCAAATACAGAAAACCTCAGATTGGCTATGGGGATTATGGAAAATATAATTCTAATTCGTGTAATAAAGATGACAGGTTTCGATTAATAATAACTGAATATGATATTTTAACTAAAAAAACAATAGAGCTATTCATACCTGATGAAATTGAAGAGATCTTTAAGTCCTATAATTACTTAGTTCATCCTGAAGATTATTCCACTGATCAAATAATCAAAAACCGAGAACAAGACTATTGTATGGCGGTAAACAACACTCTACCTTATCTTAAAAGAAAAAGCCATTTATATTATAATTATGATTTTCATGGTCCACAGTATAAAATATGGAAGGGCGATACTGTTGTATATGAAAACTATAATTTAGGAAAAAAACACGGTACTTTTTATGATAATAGAGATAATTATGGAAATTCAACTGGTGTGTGGGAGAAACGTGAGTTTAATAATGGGGTTCAAGTTTTTAACGCAGGCACTGTGATACGTTACTTCGGAAAAAACCCTACTTCAGTTAATGGAGACACTAGTTTTTACACAGCAAAACATGTAGGTAACAAAACTTCATATTGTCGAGAATATGGAGAGTATTACCAAGTTTACTACTTAGCAAAAAATCCAAGGTATAATCCCGACAGTTCTTATAGGTCAGATGATTTGGGTTCTAATGAATATGAAATGCATGGGGCGTTTAGAGAAATATATTGGGGAAATCTATCCAATAGAATTATTTATGATTATGGTTTTCCAATGATTGAAGAAACTTTTAATAAAAGTGATGGTTCTCTTTCTCGGTATACAAAGTATAGATGGGTATTGGATGAATCTAAAAAGGATAGTATTCATAGGAAATTTGAAGAAGGTTATGGTCCTGGATATCCTGGTATAAATGATTACAAAGTAACAAGCAAATGGGACGAAAACGGACATCTTATTTACAAGGATTATAATGGGGATATTTATCAATATATATATGATAAAAAGGGGAAAAGAATCAAGGAAATTAAAAACGGAAAGAGAGTTGGATGATGATGTAAGGGTCCCTAAATTTATCGTTAAAATCTAATTTTAATCGATACCGATTTTAGGGACCCTTACATTAGTACTTTTAAAAGTTATGATTTTTTTAACATTATTAAATTCTACTAAATACTATTATGAAAAATTCAAGAAATATCAACGACCAAATTGTGAAACTGATTGGTTGTGCAATGTGTATTCTAACCCTATCTTCTTGTAGTAATGAAATACCTGAAGAGTGTTTTGGACTATACTCAATGGAACCAATTGAAGTGAATTTGAAATATATTGGACCTTCAACGTTACAGGTATATTATAGTATACATATGGGACAGACGGACCCAGTACTTTACATGGAAAATACTTGGGTTGGAAACGAAAGTGAACCAAATCATCATATGAAAGGATTTGAATTAATAGATTGTGAGGAAAAAGAGGAAGGGGTTTATGTGATTAAATTTTCTGAAGGAAAAGAAGGAAGTTATGTGAGCGAGTTAACCGTAGATGTTAATTCAAATACTCTTAGAACTACAAAAGCTAGTGGGGATCTTGAGTACCTTGAGTTGACCAGAACATCATCAGATATCTGCAGTGAATCAAAGGATCGGAAGTGTAATCCTTTATGGTGGCAATATTAAATCTAATCACCTTTATCATTAGAACAGTCTGGGTGAACGTAATGAAGGATTAAAACATGAATGTATTTAAAACAAAGGATCAGTTAGATTTTATTGGAAAGAGGTTAGGTATTTGGAGTGTTTTTCCTGAATCCCCTGACGAACAATATTGGAGCTCAGTAATTCGATATTGTTGTGAAAATCCAAATAGATTGGTTCAAGATCATTTAAAGAAATCACTCAAATCGTTGTTTAAATTAACTGACCTCATGGATGAAGAGGTTATTGTTTCTTTCAACAAAGAAAGATCCATACTAACTAATTACAGACTTATTATCGACGAATTCGATAAATTCTTTTCTATTCCGTTAAGAAATATAGTATTCTGGAAGGAGTTAATATTTGATGAGGAGATAATAACGAACCATTCATCGAGTTTTAATGAATCTTCTATTTATTATTTGGATGGTAACAATGAATTAAAGAGTTTAGAGAAAAAAGTATTAATCCCTTTTCTTACTCCTCAAATATTGAATCAATTTAGGGAGGATATGATTAACATGACCTTTGAAACTGTTGGTTTAATAAACACAGGTTATCTGAGTGACCCAAATCCACGATATGACCTTTTCATCAAAGAATTATCTGAGGTTTCAGGAGATCAGTATAATGAGAATTTAAGTCATCTAAAAGCAAAAATAAACTACGATGATGGAAGTCTCATTGTAGGTGCTATAGTAACAGATATTATATAATGCACCATGTCACAAAAATATCAATGTCCTAATTGTTCATCATTCACTTACAAAGAAAAGTCACCTGGAGGGTGTTTGTCTGGACTCGCACTCATTTCATTTCTTGGAGGAGGTTTTATAACATATGTTTGGGGATATATTAGTTTTTTATTCGAAATGTCTGCACTTATTGGATTGGTTTTAGCAATAGTGTTTGTGTTTATTCAATCAAGTATAGATACTAAAAGAAAAAATCAAACTGGTCAATTCCCAGCGGAATGCAATCAATGTAAATACGAAGGGGTTATTGACTTAAGGGATTAAATTAATACCACATCCACCCCTACAAACCTCCTACCCAATCGGTTAGAAACAATTCCCGTAGTTCCACTTCCACAGAAGGGATCTAATACCAAATCACCTTCATCCGTAGTTTGAAGGATGGGTACAATAGGTAGGTTTATTGGAAATGGAGAAGGGTGTTCAACATCACCTTTTCTTTGGTTAGATACAGATGTACGAATCACATCTTCATCCCAATAATCAGGTAAGTTTTTACCTTTAGAATCTTTAAAGTAGGGAGATACCGTTTTCGGTGTTCTCCCTTTTGTGTTTCTATGTCTGGGTGGTGAAGTTGAGGAGTTCGATTCAATTGGAAGAGTTAACCGATTGTATTTGTAATCCATACTCTTTACAAAGTGAAATATGAACTCATAAGAAGGAGTTAGATTCGATTTAGAGGAGGATGGTTTCGGATTGGTTTTATTCCATATAATGGTATTTCTAAGTATCCATCCTCTATTCTGTAATCCAATACAAACTTTATGAGGAACGTTCTGAAGGTTCCCATTATGGAAGGTATCACCAATGTTCAGTAAGAACGATCCTTTATCATTTTGAACTCTCCACCAATCCTTCATATGGTTAACCAACCTCTCTACATATTCATCAGAGGTTTTCTCATTCCCTAATCCTCCTTCATGTGTATACAACCTTTTATTCCAATATGGTGGAGAAGTAAATATGGTTTGAACTTCTCCATCCTTTAATTCACTCAAATTATCTGAAGATTTTTGATAGAACCTCCAATTCTTAGTATTGGGAGTTATAGGTTGAGGTAATCTTTCAGATCCATTCAAATACTCTCTTTCTTTTTGAATACGTTTAGATTGAAGATACCCTTGATTCAAACTAATATCACCCTTATCCAATAGTTCAATCAATTCAGAATCTATTTTCTCAATAAAAAGTAATTTTCCTAAACGAGAGGATGAAATCCCTAACTTCTGAGATACTTCATCTCTTCCATTTGAACCTTTGTTCATTTGAACAGAAGTTAAATCCGTTCTTCTTCCCTGACCAACTTCATAATGTGATTTAATCGTATGGTATTCATTCAGTAGTTCTGAGTAACTCTTAACCCTTTGTTTGTTGTGATGAATAAGAAGTAATTCTTCCTCTTTATCAGAAGTAGAAAACTCAACCTCTACTTCTTTCCACCCTAATCTTTTAATGGATTCAAATCTTCTATTTCCACTAAGAACTTGATATTTCTTATTGATTATAAGTGGTTGAAGTAACCCTACTTCAGAGATACTCTCCATCAAATCTTCTATATCTGATAATTGATAGAGCTCTTCATTCTTTGGATGATGTGAGAGTTTGACTACTCTGATTTTCATTCAACTAAGTTGTCGAAGAAATGGGAGAAATGCAAATCAAAATCAGGGAATATTTCGTAACTTAAGAACATGAGTTCAAAACGAAGAAGAAAAGAAACCAAAAAGATTAGAGATTCCCATCCTACCAAAACTCTAAAGGAGTTGGAAGATGAAGGGGTTGTTCCAAAGAACTTCCACCTATTTGATAGAGTAGATATGAAAGAGTACCACCTCAAACACAAAACCAATTGGTGGAAGAGGATGAGTGAGACCTAAGGGGGTGGGGGTATTTTAATGTAAATGGATTCAAACCTTTTCATTGAGTTTGAATATGGGTGGTTTATATGTCGGAGTCAGGTTTTTTTTTGATCAGGAAATATAATAGATTGATTTTAAAGTCTGATTTTTTATTTTAGGGAAAATTTAGTTAATTTAGGAAAAAATTTAAAGATGGCTAAATCAACTATTAAACTAGACGATAATTTTGTTTTTGAATTTCCCAAAAAAAAACAGGATCCAACTACTACAGAGGAATCTTATTATCCCAAATGCCTATTCGAACACCTACTTTCTAATGAGGATCGTATTGAAATTGCTCATAAAGGTATCACAAGTAAATTTATTGATTGGAAATATAAATTTAATCCCATAACAGACCCTTTTTACATACTCGAGATTTCCTTAAGTTTTTGTTCTAAAGACGAAAATGAATTAGGGGGTTATCGATGGGAGTTTAGTGTGTCAGAAGAAAATAAGTTGGTTTTTAGTGATATAAAAAAACTGGAAGAGGATGACAACTTGATTTATTTTAGTGTTAAAATACAAGGAGAAATTACCTGGGATTTTACACCAAACCAGTGGGATAAAATAAAACAAAATATGAAAAGATTTTCTAAATGTACTTGGGACGAGGTTGCCCTTGACATCAATATGCAGTTGAGATCAAATTTTCTCCATCCACGGTATTTCCCAGAATACACGCAATCAACGATCAAATCACCCAACAGGGAAATTCCAGAAAGTGAACAGACTTCTGACAATCTCCCTTTTGTTCTTGATAAAATTCCAAATTCTTTAGCGACGATTTATCATCGTGAACCCAAGAGGAATTGGGAATTATCCGAAAAACACTGGATGAAATTATCAGATAAAAACATTACTTTTGAGGGTAAATATTTGTCCCCATACAACATTTAAGTAGTGATTTGGAGTTAAGAAATACCCCTTCAAATCTCGAGGTTTAACCATAGACTTCTCAAATCAACTCATTGTTGAGAGGATATTTAGTAATAATTCAGGTCCTTTGTTTACCGGAAATTGATTTTTTACAAAAAAAATATTTATATTAGGTTTAGAAAAACTAACTAACTGGAGTGCTAGTGACTCCGTAAATATATTTAGTATAAAAATAGGAGTGGCATACGGTAGTGACGTAGAACTAGTTAAGAAAACACTTACAAATTCAAAATTATGGATTACAAAAAATTATTTGGGAATGCAACTAAATTTATTAATGATTACACGATTTATTACCATGCTCGTAGGCCACAGCCTGGATTTACAGGGCAATTTTTATTCCCAGGTAATGATGAAACATTAAATGCAAAACATGTAATGCTACATGAACCTAAAACAAAAAATTTAGATTGGATTTGTGAAATCTTTCCTAATGTTGAGTATTTAACAATTTTTTCTTCAAGAAAAAATTATAAATCTAAACTTGAAAACATTGATGGAATAAATAATTTATCGAAATTAAAACACCTTCAAATTACAGATGTATATGTCGAAAATATAGTTGTAAATATGGAATTGATCAAGTTTTTTGAATTAACATCAAATGAGTTTGAAAGATTGATAAATGTAACTCTTACAAATGCATCGAGTGAAATTGATTATTATAGGATTGCCGGTTTATCTAAAGAACTAAATGATAATTTCACTTTAAAGGATTCAGCCAATATTAAAATAAATAATTTGTCATACCTCGCCAATATCAAAGAAGGTCAAATTTATTTAAGTGGTATTCTAGATGAAAATTTTACTCATATAGGATACGTGGATAAGTTAGTTGATCTACAAAAAGAATTAAAATAGATTAATGTACTAAACATCAAAACTGTACTTTGAAGAAAAGTGTAAGAGTTGGTTCAACGGATGTTGAATTAATTAATCATTTAATACAGATTTTAAAAGAATCTAAAAGAGTTAGAGAAAACTATAAATTAAAATCCCTAACATCTAAATTAGATAGTGTAGATAACATAGAAAAGGATAAAATAAAAAAGGAAAAATACCTCTTGAATAAAAAGAGATATAAGGAAAGTTTAGAGGAAAAAATTGTAGATACAGAGGTTCAAATTCTAACATCAGAGATTTCAAAAAGTTTGGGTAAAAAGGTGAAAGAAAGGATTAAAAAATTAATTGTTGGTGTAAATGAAGAAATAAATGATTTTGAAAATGAACTAAGGGTTTTAAACAACTCATCTGAGTGGATTGATTGGTTGAACCAAATGTATTTAGAAGTTGATAGTTTAGAAAACCTACCTTTAAATAAACAAAGAGAGTTTGTTTCTAAGTATGTTAAAAAGATTGAAGTTGAATACAAACCAAAAACTCAATCTCATAAGTTTAATTTCAAATTTCTTTACCCCATTGTTGAGGATGGAATCAAACTCAAAGGAAAAAATAACAGAGGGAGAAAAGAATATGAGATTTTAGATGGTTCTTCATCATCATCTATTGAAATTAAATTTTCAAATAAAAGAATCAGATTGAGTGAAGATGAAAAGAATGATTTACACAAAAGGATTTCTGAATTAAGGGTTGGGGAATCTTTATCTTTGAACGAAGTTTGTAAAATATTAAATGATGAGGGTTACCTAACCCCTACAAAGAAGAAATGGGATAAACCAAAACTATCTTCTTATACTAAAAACATGAAATTAGATGTGGGAAAGGTTTAAGGGGTAAGAATAACCACCCCACAGAATTAACCCATAACAGTCGAGTAGAGTTATGTGTTCAAAGTTGTAACCCCTACAACTTAATCGTAAAGTTCTCATTTTCAGCAACTACTACCAAATTGTGGGAGTCAAATTATAGTGAATATCAACAGTATTTATACACCCGAATTTGTGAATATAAACACCATTTTCTTACCCCTATAGGGTATAGAAAGATATCTCAAATCTTCAATGAAGAAGGTTTAAAAACACCTCGAGGAAGTACTTTTAAGAACAATCATATTCACTCTATCTACAAAAAAGGTAAGATTAGAGAGGAAAGAATGAATCGGGAAGATGTCGTTGAGGTTTCTCAAGTTACAATTGAGGAATTAAAATGAGTTATTCCAATCAGGTAAAGAATCTGTTTCACTGTAAATAAGTTGTAAAATATTTGATTCTAAATAGGTAGGAGAGATTCGGTTACTTGTTTGGAGTATTATAATTGTAACTGACTGAATATTTTCTTTTTTCATTTTTGATTGAAAATAATCCGAAGAACTTATATCCTTTCCGTCAACTCTTCCTCTTGAAGAAACTAAACGTTTTCTAATATCGTAATCACAATTATCATATTTCCCATTAGATAATTTTTTTATTTGACCTGACATACCAACATAAAGAAGGATTTTAGAATTTGAGTCTATTATTAAATATACTCCATGGGTGTCTTTGGGGGTATTTTCCCTTATTATAGAATTGTAATTTAACCGACTCCCCTTTTTATAAAAATCACTAAGTGAGATTGAAAAAGACCAACTACTTTCATAATCGGAAGTAAATTTATTTTTTATTTTTTCTACCATCACTTGTATAGTTTGTCTTCCCAACCGAACCGTTGAATAGACTTCTTCATCTCTAGTTTAAAATCATCTTCAATTTCTCTACTATTTCGGGAGGTGACAATTCATTAGTTTCAGTATAAATAGTATAGAAGTGTCCTCCTACAGATTCAAGTTCAATATTACTGTCTTCAGGATCTTCGGGATTAGAAAATTTAATATTTATTGATTGAATTTCAGAAACCCACCCCTTATCAATTTTATTATTAAAATTTTCAACGAACTGAAGATGTTCACTAGACTCATCTCCATTAACTATCTCGATAGTCTGGTGAATAGAAAATCCACTATCAAGTAAGATGTTTAACATTTCCATTATAGGTTCAAATGGTTCCTCAGGATCTTCTAGACCTAAGTTAGTTTGTTCTGATGTTAAAAAAATGGGTATACTAATTTCATTTCTTTCAATTTCAATAAGAAACATTGAGAAAACACCAAATTCATGATCTCCTTCAATTCTTAAATTTATCTGATTCATAATTGAATAATTTTCCACTCCTAAAATACAATAATTTTAGAATTGAAACAAATAGATTATTGGAAGGGGTAAGGATAACCGAATAGTAAGATTAACCCATAACAGTGGAGTAGCAGAAACAACCGGTTATCCTTACCCCTTAAAACTCATTGTAAGATTCTCATTTTCAGTAACTACTACCAAATTGTGGGAATCAAATTATAGTGAATATCAACAGTATTTATAC
>Ga0206128_1000280_pt1 | contig 60832 bp, 59 predicted proteins | sample Helgoland_Spring_7_FD_148601 | JGI IMG/M metagenome (GOLD analysis project Ga0206128, IMG submission 148601) | Pelagic subsurface seawater microbial communities from Kabeltonne, Helgoland, North Sea - Helgoland_Spring_Bloom_20160426_1 | ecosystem: Environmental > Aquatic > Marine > Epipelagic ... | reverse complement strand
TCAACAATAGATCGATTATTAGAAGCCATAGCATGTCTATTTATCTACACAACACACTGACTAAGCAGAAACAAAAGTTCGTCCCGCAAGATCCAAAGCGGGTGAGCATGTATGTCTGTGGTCCTACCGTTTACAGCTATGCACATATCGGCAATGCCCGTCCGGCAGTCGTCTTTGATGTGCTGGTTCGATTGCTGAGGAAGCGCTTCGAAGAAGTGGTGTATGTGCGCAATCTGACCGATGTGGATGACAAGATTAATGCGGCAGCGACGAAGGAAGGGGTGGCTATCAGTGTCATCACTGAACGCTACACTGAGATCTATCATCAAGATATGGCGGCCTTGAATGTAGCTCTGCCAGATGTCGAGCCTAAGGCCACTGAACATATGGCCGAGATCATCGTCATGATCGAAAGCTTGATTGCAAAAGGCTTTGCCTATGAAGCGGAAGGTCATGTCTTATTCGATGTGGCGAAATTCACAGATTATGGTGAGTTATCCGGCCGTAAGTTAGAAGACATGTTGGCCGGTGCACGAGTAGAAGTGGCCGAGTTTAAGCGTGAAGCCGCTGACTTTGTCCTTTGGAAGCCATCGACGCCAGAACAGCCTGCTTGGTCTAGTCCATGGGGCGAGGGTCGCCCGGGTTGGCATATAGAATGTTCAGCGATGATTGAACGTCATCTGGGGCAGTCGATCGATATTCATGGTGGTGGTCAGGATCTCATCTTCCCGCATCATGAGAATGAGATCGCACAGAGTGTCTGTGCACATGATGGTGCGCCATATTGTAATTACTGGTTACATAATGGCTTCGTTAACGTCAATCAGGAAAAGATGTCGAAATCTATCGGCAACGTGCTCCTGCTGAAGCAGTTACTAGAGTCAGCACCTGGTGAGGCCGTGCGTTATGCCTTACTCAGTACGCATTATCGTAGCCCGTTAGATTGGACGGATGAATTGTTGTCATCTTCGAAAAAAAGCTTGGATCGACTCTATCGTGCATTGGATGAACTGGATGATGTTGAGGCTGTTGATAGCAAAGCCGTTAACGCTGAACTCACTGTAAAATTTGAGCAGGCCTTAAGTGATGATATGAATACGCCACTCGCTATGAGTGAGCTACATGTCCTCGCCAAACAGTCGAATATCGAAACCGACGCAGGGCGTCGTGCAGAGTTAAAGACAGCTTTAATTGAATGCAGTGAGCAACTGGGTTTATTGCAAGTCAAGCCAGCAGAATGGTTTGGTGCGAGTGTCGATGATACCGCGATGATTGATGACCTGTTGCAGCAAAGACAACAAGCACGTCTGGATAAAGACTATGCGCGTGCCGATGAAATTCGTGATCAACTGCTGGCGATGAACATAGAAATTATTGATAAGGCCGAAGGCACGAGTTGGCGTAAACGCTGACGCGTTGATTATTTTTCGCTGAATCTTGATCCTCTTACTATCGAGGTTTTCTGCTAATCCCCGAGTCTATTGTTGGCGAGGGTTTTAAACTGCTGCATAAGTGGAGCCTATCTATGGGCTGCGCTTACATTAAATCTTTATAGTTTTCCTTCTACCCATATCCCGCATGTGTTTTTTTCAGCATCTTGTTTTTATTCTATCGGCCCTATCTCTCGCCTTAGTGGTTTTATCAGCCAAGGCTTCAGGCATTTTAATTTTTCTAGAGTGCGAGATAAAAATATAAATCTTTAACACGGTTGTAATATTTGGTCGTTAACATCCCGTTCGAGTTCAAAGAAATCTAGGTTTATTTCTCCCAAGAGAATGCCGCCTTGATCTATAACCACTTTTTATGAGAGAGATTATTATGACTATTAAAGCCCTGCGTTCAGCACTTGCTGTCGCGTTATTTAGTGGTAGCGCTATGTTTTCTAGCCAAGCCTTTGCAGCAAACGATGCAATGCTTCAGTTGATTGACGTGCTGCACGCTAACGGTACTATCGATGCGGATGCATACAGTGTGTTAAAGAACTATGTAGCTGCCGATAAAGAAAGAACAATGGCGCATATCGACAAGGTCGCTTCAGATAAAGTCGCTGATGTGAAGAAAGTGACAGACAAGATGTCATGGGCTTCTCGGGTCAAGCTTAAGGGCGATTTACGTCTACGCCGTCAATGGGAGAATGTTGATGATTCATCAGATCCATCACGTGTTCGTTACCGGTACCGTGCTCGCTTCGGCGCTGAGGGTCAGGTGATTGATGATGTAAGCGTTGGTATCGGTTTCGCTTCAGGCGGCGTTGATCCACGTTCAACTAACGAAACCATGGACGACAACTTTGAATCCAAAGGTCTGGTCATGGATTACGCATATGCCAAGTGGGACGCGACTGATTTCGCTACTTTATATGGCGGTAAGATGAAGCGTAAGCCAATCCTATGGGCACCTACTGACCTGTTATGGGATGGCGACATTAACCCCGAAGGTTTTGCGGCACATTTGTACACTAAGAATGGCATGGGTAAGGCATACGCAAACCTCGGTCACTTTTTCCTAGAAGAGCAGAAAGGTGATTCAGATGACCAGAACTTAACATTTGTTCAGCTTGGTCAAAAATTTAAGTCTGGCGACATGTTCGGTAACGTCGCTGCAACCTACTACGCATTCGATAATCAAGAAGACGCAGGCTATGAGTCTGGTGTGTCTGCTGGCACCAACTCACTAACTGGTGATAAGGCGACTTATGAGTATGACTCATACAGTTTAGCTGCTGAGTTAGGTATGAAGTTGTCTGGCGGTAAGATGGCGGCAGTATTTGGTGAGTACATCAAAGCTGACGACCCAAGTGATGACGAGACTGGCTATGCACTTGGTGTTAAGTTTGGTGACAAGAGTGTTAAGAAGTTTGGCCAATGGCAAGTTAAGTACATTCATGCCGATCTAGAACGTGATGCCTGGGCTGATATTTTCCCAGATTCAGATCGTTGTGGTGGTGGTACTGGTTTCAAGTCTGACGAAGTTGCATTTAAGTTGGGCCTGGCAAAGAACATCAGCGTTGGTCTGGATTACTACGATTCAGAGTGTGAAAATTACACGGGTGGTTCAAATAAAGATTCGAAGATTCTACAGGCTGACCTACAGTTCAAATTCAAGTAGGTCATCGGTTCTTAAAGCAGTATCGAATGGGGCAGTCTTGACTGCCCCATTTTTTTGTCTAAATCTTGTTCAATGACATCGTGATTCGTCAATAATTTTGACAATGTCCTTTTAAAAATTAGGAGGTTAGTAAATATGTATCTTAATCTCGCGAACAGTACTAATAAGGGTTATCCTGCGCCTATGGGCAAACGTAAAATCCTCCTGGTAGAAGATGAAAAACCGATCCGAGAGATGGTTTTTTTTGCTCTTGATGGAGATGAGTATGAAATCATTGCCGCGGTCGATGGCCGTGAGGCCTCGGAGTATTTAAACGCTAATGTGCCTGATTTAATTTTGATGGATTGGATGTTACCTGATGTCTCAGGCTTAGAGCTGGTGAGGCGTATTAAACGTGATGAATTATTATCAAATATCCCTGTGATTATGCTGACAGCAAAAACAGAAGAGCGTAATAAGATCGATGGTCTAGATGCTGGCGCTGATGACTACATGACCAAGCCGTTTTCAGTGAAAGAGCTATCAGCTCGTATTCGTGCAGTCCTTAGACGTTTAAGTAGCAACGATAATAACCAGTTATCGAACGGCTCTCTGATGTTGGATCTAGATAAACACATCGTTCTTATTAACGAGAATGAGCTAGACGTAGGGCCTACTGAGTTTAAGTTGCTTGAGTTTTTTATGACCCATCCGGAAAAGGTATACAGCCGAGTGCAGTTGCTCGATTTCGTTTGGGGTCGCAACAAGTTTGTTGAAGAACGCACGGTAGATGTCCATATTCTGCGTCTGCGTAAATTATTAAAGCCACATGGCTGTGACAAGATGATTCAGACCATACGCGGTTACGGTTATCTCTTTTTAACCAAGAAAGAGTAGAGAAAGGGTGAAACTTTCGCTGAGTTGGGCCGATATTCAATATGCTGCGTTAGCGTTGCTAGCCGGTCTCATGCTGGGCTTGATCTCAGGGTATTGGGCGCTGTCCATTGGCGCCGTTTTATTTTTTCATATTATCCGATTGCTATCCAAGTTAGCGCGTATCCGCGAATGGCTGGTGCAAGGGATTACAGCAGAGACCAGCCCTGATATTCCAGGCTCCGCCGGTGATATTGTGAAGGCCATTGTCGCCGTGAAGCGGGACAGTGATCGTCAGCGTAAAAGACTGGAAGAGTTACTCAATCGCTTTGATGCGGCGACTGATGCGATGCCTGATGCAATGCTGATTATCGATAGACAGCATCGAGTGGAATGGGCTAATCCTGCGGCAAAGCAGCTTTTAGGTATTGATCCACTACGTGATGTTGGACAGCCAGTCGGGAATATCGTGCGTGACCCACTGATTGCACATTATCTACAGACAGCAGATTACACCGAGCCTTTGGAATTCTCCTCACCAGGTAGTGTTGATCGTGACCTGATGCTTAAGATCATTCCCTATTCGCAGCAAAGACACCTATTTTATGTGCAAGATCATAAAGACTTGCTGCGATTAGAGCGTGTGCGTAAGGCCTTTGTGACCAATGCATCACATGAGATGCGAACGCCGTTGACGGTGATTATTGGCTATCTAGAGTCACTTTCAGATCAGGAAGGAATAGATTTGCGAGTTCGACATGGAGTCGATGGTGCATTAGATCAATCGCTACGACTGAAGAATCTACTTGAAGATTTGTTGGCACTATCAAAATTAGAAAGCACTTTGAGCTCACAGAGTGTGGTGGCACCCGTTGATATGGTGGCCTTATTGAAAGAAACCAAAGAGCTAGTAGAGGCCTCCTCACATTATAGAGACCAGCCGCTTTCTCTCAGTTGTGAGACTGAGGTTAAGCTCATAGGCAATAGTACCGAGCTGCAGAGCGTGATCCGGAATGTCATCGATAATGCCGTCAAATATACCGAGTCAGAGACACCGATTAACATCGTTTGGAAACAGCTGGCTGATGGCAGTGCCAAGCTCAGTGTGCAAGACCATGGTGAAGGCATCGCAGCCAGACATCTGCCTCATATTACAGAACGGTTTTACCGTGTCGACAAAGGTCGTTCTAGAGATACTGGTGGCACCGGCCTAGGGCTCTCCATTGTTAAGCACGTGTTAGAGCGGCACTCAGGAAAACTACAGATCAACAGTGAAATTGGTGTTGGCACCTACGTAGAGATGATCTTTCCACAAGAACGATGTGAGTAAAGTAGAAGATATCTGCTGATTGTAATATTGGTGTAAGAATTGGGTATTAGTATGGCCATCAGCTGAACCGTTAATGAAGGTTTTGCACCATTAAGATTAGACCTATCTATTTGATTTATCTAGGAGATTCCATGAAATTTAAGCATATCATTCCAACGATGGCTGCACTGCTAGTGTCTAGCAACGTATCATTTGCGGAACCAAAAATCGACGATGCTATTGCTGATTACTCCGTGGCGAGCGGTGTGTCTGGTAATTTATCATCAGTTGGTTCTGACACATTGGCTAACCTAATGACGCTGTGGGCAGAAGAGTACAAGCGGTTCTATCCAAATGTGAACATCCAAATTCAAGCGGCTGGTTCTTCAACTGCGCCACCAGCGCTAACAGAATCGACCTCAAACCTAGGGCCAATGAGCCGTAAGATGAAGAGCAAAGAAATTGCTGCTTTTGAATCAAAATATGGCTACAAGCCAACTGCCATCCCGGTGGCCATCGATGCACTAGCTGTATTCGTTAATAAAGATAACCCAATTGCAGGTCTTTCTATCGATCAGGTTGATGCCGTATTTTCAAGTACACGTAAATGTGGTGCGACGGCTAACGTTGTTAACTGGGGTGATTTGGGTCTAACCGGTGAGTGGGCGCGTAAAGATGTACAGTTATTCGGTCGTAACTCAGTTTCAGGTACTTACGGTTACTTTAAGAAGAAGGCGCTGTGTAAGGGTGACTACAAGTCAGGTGTCAATGAGCAACCGGGTTCAGCCTCAGTCGTTCAGTCAGTAACTGCCTCATTAAACGGTATTGGTTATTCAGGTATTGGTTACCGCACAACAGGTGTTCGCGCACTGCCGCTATCTAAGTCGGGTAAAACAAATTATGTTGCACCGACTCCAGAATCAGCGGTAGCAGGTACTTACCCACTAGCCCGCTTTCTATATGTCTACGTGAATAAGCACCCAAACAAAGCTTTGTCTCCTCTAGAGGGCGAATTTGTTAAACTAGTGTTATCACGTGTTGGTCAGAAAGTAGTCGTAAAAGACGGTTATATTCCTCTGCCCGCTAGCGTAGTGAAAAAATCTCTATCGGAGCTGGGTCTGTAATTCATCCCCAGTTCAATTTATGATAGATAAAGAGAGGCTCAGGTACTATCCTGAGCCTCTCTTTTTTTATTCCGTTGTGGCTTATAACTAAGGCCCACAAAAGTACTTAATTAATTTTGGTTTGGCTAATGGATAAAGCGAATTCAACGATTGAAACCCAGGCGAAGGTCAACTGGCGCTGGCGCAAAATCAAAGATGAATTGATGATGCGAGTGGTGCAGGTGGGCGGTGCCGCTGTGATCGGTGCTATCGCGTTGATTTTCATCTTCCTCCTGAGCGTGGTGTATCCATTGTTTGAGGAACCAGAAATCCATGAAAGTGCACGTTATCAGCTGCCTTCTACGGCATTGGGACCCTCCCTCATGCTGGGAGTGGAAGAACAAGCAGAGATTGCATTCCGTGTAACTAAAGACGGCAGTGTGCTGTTTTTTGATGTCAGTAATGGCCAATCGGTCATAAATTATAAATTACCTATAAGCGATGATGATGCAGTGCTCGGCGTGCGTAATGTCAGTGAAGCAAGTCGTTTATTAGCAGCCAACCTCAAGTCTGGTGGCCTGTTATTTTTTAAGCATGAGTACGACCTGGAGTTCACTGAGACAGAGCGCATTATCCATCCGAAAGTGGTCTATCCCTTCGGTCAGGAAGTAGTCGATCTGGGTGAATCTGCGATCATGCAATTTGCTGTTGGTGAGAATGAAGACAATCTAACTATTTTTTATCAGAACGAAGATGGCAAATTAGGCCTGACCGGGTTTGAGAAGGTGAGCTCCTTCATTAGTGAAGATGTTGTACTTGAGGAAATAGACAATAGCTTCCTTAATAGTAGCCATGAGCCTGTTGCTTTACTGGTAGACCCCGAGCAGGAGTGGGCCTATGTGCTTAATGATAGAGGGACTCTAGCGCTCTATGATATTCGAGATATCGCCAGTCCTGATCTGCAAGAAGTTATCGATGTCACTAATCAGAGTAGTAAGCCGACCGGCATAGAATGGTTGATTGGTGGTATTTCAGTATTAGTAGGTGACGACAGCGGTGTGGTCAGCCAATGGTTTAAAATTCGGGCTGAGGGTGATGTCCCTTATACGCTGAAAAAGATTCGTGAGTTTAAGGTTGATTCCAGTGGCGTGAATAAAATGGCCAGTGAACAATTACGCAAAGGCGTTGTTGCAGCTGCCGAATCAGGCAAGGTTAATTTTTTCTACACCACTAGTGAACGTGATCTTATGACGATTGCAGCGACTGAGGGTGAGGTGCAGCATATCGCCATTGCACCGCGTTCTGATATCTTGTTGCTAGAAGATTCCTTAGGTCAGTTAAGTGTCTGGGATATGGATAATCACCACCCAGAGTCTTCTCTATCAGGTCTTTGGGGCAAGGTTTGGTATGAGGACTATCAGAAGCCAGATTATATTTGGCAGTCGTCATCGGCCAGTAGTGACTTTGAACCTAAGTATAGTTTAATCCCGTTGACCTTCGGCACCATTAAGGCCGCATTCTATGCGATGTTATTCGCCATGCCGTTGGCTATTTGTGGTGCAATCTTTACCGCCTACTTCATGCGTCCGAAGATGCGTGCCCTGGTTAAGCCATCGATTGAAATTATGGAGGCCTTGCCTACGGTTATCCTCGGTTTCCTAGCAGGTCTATGGTTAGCACCTTATATTGAGCAGCATCTGCCGGGTGTTGTTTTTGTCCTGATCTTTGTACCGCTAGGTATTATCTTGTCGGCATTAATCTGGTGGCGTTTGCCATTTGAGATTAAAAGTAAGATTCCAGAGGGTTGGGAAGCAGCCATCTTGGCCTTACCCATTATTACTATCGTGATGTTATGCATGAGTGCCTCCACTGCTGTTGAAGGTGCCCTATTCGAAGGTAATATCCGCATTTGGATGAGTGAAAATCTAGGTGTCGGTTTCGATCAACGTAATGCCTTAATTATTGGTATTGCGATGGGCTTTGCCGTTATTCCAACAATCTTCTCAATTGCTGAAGATGCGATCTTTAGTGTGCCAAAACATCTAACATCAGGGTCACTGGCGCTGGGTGCAACACCATGGCAAACCTTAGTTCGAGTGGTTCTGCCATCAGCTAGTCCAGGTATCTTTTCAGCAGTGATGATTGGTTTTGGTCGTGCCGTTGGTGAGACCATGATCGTCTTAATGGCAACCGGTAATACACCAGTAATGGACTTCGGTATTTTTGAAGGGATGCGCACCTTGTCGGCAAACGTTGCCGTTGAGTTGCCAGAGTCAGAAGTAGATAGCACGCACTACCGCATCTTATTCTTGGCTGCTTTTGTATTGTTTATGTTCACTTTCTTCTTTAACACTATTGCAGAGATTGTTCGCCAACGCTTGCGCAGGAAATACGCGACCTTATAGGTTCGATAGTTATGACAGATAATAAAAAGATTGGATTTTTCCAAAGCGGAACCCCTTGGGTCTGGCTGAATGCTGGCGCGGTATCTATCAGCATGATCATGGTGATCGGGTTGCTGGTGCTGATTGCTGTCCGTGGTCTAGGGCATTTTTGGCCGAAAGCAATTTGGCAAATCGAGTATGAGGAAGGTGGCGGTATAACCACGCTAATTGGTGAGCGCGCAAAAACCGAAACAGTATCAGCAAGGCAGCTACGTGAAGCTGGTGTTAAATACAATTTCAAAGAAGAGTTTGTTGAACGCACATTGCTAAAGATTGGTAACCGCGATGTCTACGGCTTTGACTTCCGCCTTACTGTTGCACCGCTAGAAAAAAGTGTCAGTTTGCCAGAAGAGCTGATTGTGCTTGAGCGCACAGAGTGGGGTAACTTTTATGGTGAATTGGTAGCGGTCAAAGAGGATGGTGTCATCACTCAAGCAGGCGTTGAAGAACTTTGGGCAAAGTTAAGCTCGCGCGTCGAACGTGTAGCAGAATTACGAGAACGGATCGGCGATATAGAAAAGAGTGAAATTGGCGCAATCAACTTCAAGATGGAAAAGCTGCGTCTTCGTACTCGCGCGATGGAACTTGCGGGTCGAGATGATGCAGAGGAGCAGGCCGAGATAGCCGGAACTAAAGCGCAGTTAGATGCCGACTATGATGCCTTAAAGACACGACTAGATGTCCTCTATGCTGACATTCGGCGCGATGCAGTAACCCTGCGTGTGATGACCGGTGAAGAGGTCAGTATTAATTTATCTAAGGTAGTGAAGGCGACTCGTCCTAACGCCATGTCTATTCCGACCAAGATACAACACTACTTTGGTAACTTGATCGATTTTGTCAGTGACGATCCAAGAGAGGCGAATACCGAAGGCGGTATTTTCCCTGCAATCTTTGGCACCGTGATGATGGTTCTATTGATGTCTGTTATCGTCACGCCTTTCGGTGTGATTGCTGCGATCTATTTGCGCGAATATGCGAAGCAGGGTTTTGTCACTCGGCTAGTACGTATCTCAGTCAATAATCTTGCGGGTGTCCCGTCAATCGTTTACGGCGTCTTCGGTTTGGGTTTCTTTGTCTATGTGCTTGGCGGCAATATAGATCAATTGTTTTATCCGGAAGCTTTACCATCCCCTACATTTGGTTCTGGTGGTTTGATGTGGGCTTCGTTGACCTTGGCCTTGCTGACAGTGCCTGTCGTGATTGTTGCCACTGAAGAAGGTTTGGCACGTATCCCAAGAGCAGTCAGAGAAGGTTCTCTTGCCTTAGGTGCGACCAAAGCAGAAACACTGTGGCGTATCGTTATTCCAATGGCGAGTCCGGCGATGATGACGGGACTGATTTTGGCCGTAGCGCGAGCCGCTGGTGAGGTCGCACCGTTGATGTTGGTTGGAGCCGTTAAGCTAGCCCCCTCGTTGCCGTTAGATATGAATGCGCCGTTTTTACATTTAGAACGAAAATTCATGCACCTTGGCTTTCATATTTATGATGTTGGCTTTCAAAGCCCTAACGTAGAGGCAGCTCGACCGTTAGTGTATGCCACGGCATTAATTCTTGTAGCGGTCATTATTTTGCTCAATCTAAGTGCAATTTATATTCGTAATCATCTCCGCGAAAAATATCGCACCCTGGAACAATAGAAGGTCACGTTATGGCAACAACTAGCATTTCATCAGACTTGTTTGAGAACCAAGCCTCTCGCTCAATTGATCAGGAAGATATTTGCATAACCTGCGAAGACTTTTCTTTGAGCTATGGTACGAAACAAGCGCTGTTTGATATTAATTTAAAGATTCCAACTAATCGTGCGACGGCTTTTATTGGTCCTAGTGGTTGCGGTAAGTCGACTCTATTACGCTGCATGAATCGTATGAACGATTTGATTGATGGCATTAATATCAGTGGCCAGATGAAACTACATGGCAAAGACATTAATACGCGCGACGTCAATGTCACTGAGTTAAGGCAGCAGGTTGGTATGGTTTTTCAGAAGCCCAACCCATTCCCCAAATCAATCTTTGAAAACGTCGCTTATGGTTTGCGTCTGCAAGGCATTACGAATAAGACAGAAATTGAAGATCGTGTGGAATGGTCTTTGGTTAACTCTGCCCTATGGGGTGAGGTAGGTGACCGCCTACAAGATAATGCATTCAGCCTGTCAGGTGGCCAGCAGCAGCGGCTAGTGATTGCTAGAGCGATTGCAGTGCGACCGCAGGTTTTATTATTAGATGAGCCGGCGTCTGCATTGGATCCAATTTCAACACTGAAGATTGAAGAACTTATTGCAGAGCTGAAGTCTCAATACACGGTAGTTATCGTCACACATAATATGCAGCAAGCAGCTCGTGTGTCTGATTACACTGCGTTTTTATATCTTGGCAAATTGATTGAGTTTGGGCCTACCAATGTGCTGTTTACAGCGCCGGGAGAGCGTCAGACCGAAGACTATATCACTGGCCGTTATGGTTGAGTTTTCATTTGTCTATTTGAAGTGTCTGGTCAGATTGAATATAGGATAGTTAATAGCAGGATTTAACGGAGAAAATTTCATGGGTGAACGTATAGCAGGCGACCATATTTCTCATCTTTTCGATAAGGATCTTGAGGCTATTAAGCATCAAGTATTGAAGATGGGTGGATTAGTTGAAATGCAGGTGGAAAATAGTCTACTGGCATTGCTGAATGCCGATAGTGTTCTTGCCGAGCAAGTCGCAGGAAACGACCATCAGATTAATGCCATAGAAGTTGCAATTGATGAAGAGTGTAATCGCATCATTGCACTACGCCAGCCGGCTGCCAATGATCTGCGATTAGTACTTTCTATGATGAAAACCATTACGGATCTTGAACGAGTGGGTGATGAGGCTGAAAAGATTGGTCGCTATGCGATCAAACTGGCTGCCTGTGCGCCAAAGAAAAATCATCTCAATGCTTTGCAGTTATTAGGCGAGCAAGTCAGGTTTATGTTGCGTAGTGCCCTAGACGCCTTGGCACGTATGGATAGTCTGGCTGCGTATAAAACTGCAGTTTTAGATAAGCAGGTAAACAACGACTATGACACTCTGGTTCAATCATTGAGCGAGTCTTTGGGTCGCGATCCTGAGCTGGTGGAATCAACGCTAGGCATACTATGGTGTGCACGATCATTAGAGAGGGTTGGTGATCACACAAAAAATCTCTGTGAGCATATTGTCTTTGCTGAAGAGGGTCGTGATATACGCCACGGATTATTAGCGAAGGCGTTAGAAGATAATGAAGACGATTAATCTCAATTAATTAATATAGTGAATCAAGCGCGCTAAGAAGTAAGGCAAATAAGGGACTAAGGAAGTTTTGAATGGTCTAGCCTGGAAGGCTACTGTATAGAAAGCGCCACCGATAGTAGTGCTTTCTGTACAGGAATATCTTTATGGAAAAGCGAAAGCCATCACCAAGGCAGCGGCGATAATCACGATTCCAACGAGTAGTGCGGAAATATCGTACTTCATCTGGACTCCAGCAATAATGTAGTTGTCGTAACCGGTTTCTAACACCGGCATTATTATAATCTACGAAGTATAGAGTCTCAGCGCCAGACAGACAATAATTAATATCTACCTAATCTTAAGTCTCTGTCAGTCTTTATTTTAGAGTCAGCAGTGTTAATACATTAAGATATAACTCTCCGTTATGATGGCTGTCTTATTAGCAACTTTCAAAATGCCCCTAAGAGTTTGATCTGATGAAAAATGGAACCCTTTTTATACTTTCTGCCCCCTCTGGTGGTGGTAAGACCAGCTTACTGAAAGCAGCACGCGAAAAAATACCGCGTTTGGCTGCTGCAGTCTCACATACCAGTCGTAGTCCACGGCCAGGTGAAGTGGAAGGCCAGCATTATTACTTTGTTGATGAAGCACGTTTTAATCAGATGGTCGAAGACGGTGAGTTTTTGGAGCATGCACGCGTCTTTGATCACGCTTACGGTACATCCAAACAAGCGCTTACTAAATTATTAGCTGCTGGTTTTGATGCTGTCTTAGATATTGATTGGCAGGGTGCGCGCCAGATTCGCCAATATGACCCTGAATGCATCTCAATCTTTATTCTACCGCCTAGCTTAACGGTGCTTGAGCAACGTCTGCGTGGTCGTGGGCAAGACAGTGAAAGTATTATTGCAGGCCGTATGCAGCAGGCAATGGCAGAAATGAGCCATTATAGTGAATTTGATCATGTCTTGATCAATGATGACTTTGATATGAGCTTACAAGGCCTAATTGGCCTGTTTTCTGCCTCTGATAGGGTAAAACAGCCTAGTATTGAACAAATTGAGCAAATTCTAGCTTCATAAATTGCGTATTTAGCACAGGAAACTAGAGCCGAAGGCGGAAATCGTCTACTATCACTGCCTTCGCGTGAAGAAATCTAATTGGAGTAAGACGTGGCCCGAGTTACGGTAGAAGATTGTTTAGAAAAGCTGGATAACCGATTTAAGCTGATCCTAGTTGCGAGTAAGCGTGCGCGCGAGATCGCGATGGGTTCAGAACCTCTAGTAGAGTGGGAAAACGACAAGCCAACAGTGGTCGCTTTACGTGAAATCGCTGAAGAGTTGATCACTGAAGAATACTTAGAAGAAAAAGTGCGTCCGGATGCAGAAGAATTATTCCTGCAGGAAGCCGAAGAGTTAGACGCAGCAACGGCAGCTTTACGCGCCGAGATTGGTGCTGAGTTAAGCCAATTACAAGATGACCCTGAAGCCGAAGCTACCGCGGCGCCAGCACCCGTTGCTGCTGATCCGGCGGCAGAAGAATAACGTTCAGGTTACTAAGAGAACCAAATGGTAAGCGCGGCATCTGACCCACCTGGCGCCGCGTTGAACCAAAGCAGTCCTTCACGCTTCCTTGTCAGTGAGCTACTTGAGCTACTAGAGTCTTATCTAGATACAGCCCAAGTAAAAGAAATCTATAGCGCCTACCTCTTTAGTGCCGAGGCGCATGAAGGTCAAAAACGCCTTTCTGGCGAACCTTACATCTATCATCCTTTAGCAGTTGCCAAAATCATGGCCGAGATGCGCATGGATGGGCAAAGCATTACTGCCGCTATCTTGCATGATGTGATCGAAGATACACCGACAGCAAAAGAACATATTTTAGAGATGTTTGGCGCTGACGTGGCTCATCTTGTAGATGGTGTTAGTAAGCTAACGCACCTTAAGTTTCCAACACGAGTTGAAGCGCAGGCAGAAAACTTCCGTAAGATGATGTTGGCCATGGTGCATGATATTCGCATCATTGTTATCAAGCTTGCCGATCGCACACATAACCTACGCACGATCGGTGTGATGCCGCCAGATAAACGCAGGCGTATCGCAAAAGAAACCATCGACATTTACATCCCTATTGCACATCGACTGGGTATGCATAAGCTGCGCTTAGAGTTAGAGCGCCTAGCCTTTGAAGCGATGTATCCGATGCGTTACAAAGTGTTGAGTGATGTCGTTAAAAAGAATCGCGGCAACCGCAAAGAAGTCATGCGCGAGGTGGAAGCTTCCATCTGTGCCCAATTAGAAAATGCAGATATTGAGTCACGTATCTTTGGCCGCGAAAAAAACATCTACAGCATTTATAAAAAGATGAAGGCGAAACATATTTCCTTCTCTGAAGTTTATGACGTCTATGCAACCCGTTTATTAGTAAAGGATTTAGATACTTGCTATCGCGCCTTGGGCATGATGCATAATTTATACAAGCCGGTGCCGGGGCGTTTTAAAGACTACATCGCCATTCCTAAAAAGAACGGCTATCAATCTTTGCATACCACATTGTTTGGGCCGCACGGTATTCTTATCGAAGTACAAATACGTACAGAAGATATGGATATGATTGCCGAGTCTGGTATCGCTGCTCATTTCATGTATAAATCAAAGCAAGGTGGCGAGAGTATCAATGACTCAAATGCCTATACTAGCTCTTGGTTGAAAGAAATTATCGATATTCAACAGAGCACTGGTAACTCGATTGAATTTCTCGAACACGTCAAGGTCGACCTCTTCCCGGAAGAGATTTATGCCTTCACGCCAGCCGGCGATATTATTGTTCTACCGAAGGGTAGCTCGGCGGTCGACTTTGCCTATGCAGTACATTCAGACTTGGGTAATACCTGTATCTCGGTCACAGTAGAGCGTAAATTGCTGCCGCTGAGCGTCAACTTAGAAAGTGGCCAGACTGTCAAAGTACATACGTCTCCACAGGCTAGACCTAAGCCATCATGGTTAAACTTTGTTGTCACCAATAAAGCACGCAATAACATCCGTCATTATCTAAAGAATCTGCACTCTGAAGAGGCTGTCCTACTTGGGAAGCGTCTCTTGGATGCTGCACTTTCACATTTCTCTAGCTCTTTAAAAGAGGTTGGGGATAAGGTGTTAAAAGCACACTGCAAAAAATTAAAAATAGAAAATGTTGATATGCTCTTTGAGCAGATTGGACTTGGCGAGAGCGTTGCTGAATTAACGGCAGGGATGTTGTTGAAAGGGGAAGCTGGTGCAGCGAAGCAAAGTAGTAAGCAGCAAAAATTAGCTCTGCCTATTGCCATCGATGGTACTGAAGGCGTTGTTGTTCACTATGCAAAATGCTGTCACCCAATACCAGGAGACGCCATTCTTGGTGTCATTAACAGTGGTAAGGGCTTGGTAATACATAGAGAAACATGCCATAACTTAAATCGTAAGAAGATTGCAGCACAGAACGAAATCGCCCTGTCTTGGTCGTCGGCATCACAACAGGCCTTTGTCGTTGAAGTGCGCGTACTGACTGCAAATGAACGAGGTGTGTTAGCAACCCTTGCTGCACGTATTGCGAGTGCTGACTCGAACATTGAAAACCTAGTCTTTGAAGAAAAAGACGGCGCAAGTTCGACAATTACAATTTCATTTGATGTTCGAGATCGTAAACACTTAGCGCAGATTATTCGTACCTTACGCAGTGTGCCTAGTATTTATAAAGTCACACGAACACGTGGTTAAGTAAAAAATTCTATTAGCTATTTAATTGCCTCTATTCTAAAACGGAGTTAGTCATGTCTAGAACAATCATCACTACTGATAAAGCGCCACAAGCAATTGGCACCTACTCACAGGCAGTCAAAGTAAATCAAACGGTGTATATGTCAGGCCAAATTCCCTTGGTACCAGAAACTATGGAATTGGTAGAAGGTGATATCGCAGTACAGATTCGTAGGGTGTTTGATAATCTTGTAGCTGTAGCTGGTGCTGCTGGTGGCAGTCTGCAGGATGTCGCTAAATTGAATGTCTTTCTAACTGACCTTAGCCACTTTCCAACAGTCAATGAAATCATGGCTGAGTATTTTCAACAGCCTTATCCTGCGCGTGCTGCGATTGGTGTAGCGGCATTGCCTAAAGGCGCAGGCGTTGAAATGGATGCAATTTTAGAGCTGTAAGTATTTCGTGATAGCGTTATCAGATTTGCCAAGAGTCACTGAGAAAAGCCTAGAGTTATTGGCCAAGCTCAACATCAATACGGTCCTTGATCTGCTATTTTATCTGCCACTACGCTATCAAGATAGAACTAAGATTAATCGTATTGCACAGCTACAGGCGCCCTGTGATGCGCAGATCATTGCGCGTGTAGTCTCAGCTAGAGTCGTGTTTGGTCGGCGTCGAATGTTGACGGTATCACTGCGTGATGACAGTGGTGAATTACAGCTGCGTTTTTTCTACTTTAATAAAAGTCAGGTAGAAGCCTTTAGTGAAGGTCGAAGAGTGCTTTGTTCTGGTGAGGCCAGACTGGTTGCACGCAAACTAGAAATGGTACACCCGCAATACAGGGTGTTAGCAGAAGATGAAGAAGTCATCTTGCAGCAACACTTAGAGCCCATCTATCAGCTAACCAAAGGCTTGCAGCAGCGCCGACTACAATCGATGATTCAGTCTGCCTTAAGCTGGGCGCAAAAAAACCCTGAACACTTTGTAGATCTACTACAAGAATATGCTGCTGACCGCAGTCCGACACTGATCAATGATCTATTAAGTTTGCATCAGCCGAGTGATAGCCATGAGTCGGAGCTCTTATTAAATAAACAACACCCAGCCCAGCGACGGTTAATCTTTGATGAATTGGTAGCACATCATTTGGCCTTTTTGCAGATACGTGAAACAGCACATAAGCGCAAAGCCAATCCAGTGCAGACTGATGGCCGGCTAGCACAAGAATTTGAACGCAATCTGGAATATGAACTGACCGATGCGCAACAGTGTGTGTTAGCAGAGATACGTCAAGACCTAACGGCGAGCACGCCGATGATGCGACTACTGCAGGGTGATGTCGGCAGTGGTAAGACGGTTGTTGCCTTGCTGAGTAGTCTTGAGGCTGCTGAAAAAGGTTATCAAACGGCGTTAATGGCGCCTACTGAATTACTTGCAGAACAACACTACCGTTATTTTAGTGAGGAGTTATTACCGCTAGGGATACAGGTGGTTTGGCTCACCTCTAGCCTCAAGCGTAAGCAGCGTAATGAAACACTAGAATTGATCGCTTCAGGAACAGCGCAGATCGTTGTCGGGACTCATGCCTTGTTTCAAGACGAGGTCCAGTTCCAACATCTAGCCCTATGTATTACCGATGAGCAGCATCGCTTTGGTGTGCATCAACGTATGACCTTGAGTGAGAAGGGCTTGTTAGACCAATGTCATCCACATCAATTGGTCATGACAGCAACGCCCATCCCTAGAACCCTGGCGATGAGTATGTACGCACATTTAGATCACTCGATTATTGATCAAATGCCACCGGGCCGTCAGCCGATTAAAACCGTTGCGATAGCAGACAGTCGACGTGCTGAAGTGATTGAACGTATTCGGCAAGCCTGTGCTGCTGGTGCGCAGGTCTATTGGGTTTGTAGTTTGATTGAGGAGTCTGAGACATTACGTTGCCAAACAGCGACAGAGACTTACGATAATCTTTGCCAACAACTGCATGGCTTTACGGTTGGTTTAGTCCACGGCAGATTACCATCACAAGAAAAGAATCAGACCATGCAGGACTTCGCACAGCAGAAGGTGCAGGTGCTAGTAGCAACCACGGTTATCGAAGTGGGCGTTAACGTCCCTAATGCGACACTGATGGTGATCGAGAATGCCGAACGCTTTGGATTGGCGCAGTTGCATCAATTGCGTGGTCGAGTGGGACGAGGGCGACAGCAGAGTAGCTGTGTCTTAATGTATAGCAGCCCCTTAGGCGATTATGCAAAAAAGCGTATCGATGCCTTACGGAAATCTACTGATGGCTTTAAGTTGGCGGCAATCGATCTGGAGTTGCGTGGCCCAGGCGAAGTCTTAGGGACTAAGCAGTCTGGCGATGTGAGATTACGTATGGCCGACCTGGTGAGAGATGCCAATCTATTGCCAGAGGTACAGCGCTGCGCACAATGGCTGATGCGTGAACATCCTGAACGTATCCCTTTACTAGCTCAGCGCTGGCTGGGTAAGGCGGCAGACTATGCGCGAGCCTAATCTTGTCACCTAAAAGAAAGTGTTCTTAAGCCAGCTATATCCAAACTAAGTGTCTAGCCTAGTGCAGCAATCACCATGATGCCAAACAAAATCGAGATGAGTCCGAAGCCTAGCACTAGGTTGCCCTTAGCTAATAGCGAGTCTCGAGACTGCATCACATTAATTATGGCGAGCAGAGTGCCTGGGAGGGCTAAACCAATAGCGCTCCAGTAGAGCGTTTGACGACAATCTGTTTGACAGCTCATGCTGCTATCGAAGTTGCCAGCAAATAAGTTGTTAGCAAGGAACAGGGTAACTGCCCATGCGGCTAATACTAAAACACTAGAAAGAACGTTTTTCATTTAGTCTCATCTTTGCTTAGCCGATTCCCTGCGAGCCCAATATGTGGCTAGCACTGATCCGCTTAGGTTATGAATGATGGAAAACAGTACCGCAGGTACAGCAACCATTCCACCGAAGAATTTTACTGCCAGTACAGCCGCCAGTCCAGAATTTTGCATGCCTGTTTCAAAAGCCAAAGTGCGTGCAATGCGATGATCTCTAGTCAGTAGTAAACCGAGTATAAAGCCTAGGCTTAATCCCAGCAGATTGTGGCATAGTACAAGCCCAAGGAGTAACCCACTTATCTGCCCTAGGCGGTCATGATTAAGCGCCACGATAATGGCAATAATGATCGCAATCAAGACCGTCGAAAGACCGGCTGAAATACGTTGGAACGGCTCTAGAATGCGTCCTAAGAGATGATTAAGCAGTAGGCCGATCAAGACTGGGGCGATCACGATCTTGAGAATGTTACTAGCAAGAGCCAGTGCTGGCACCAAAATGATCTGGTCAAGATAGAAGGCCGCTAGCAGAGGTGTTAAAACAACCGATAACAGGGTCGAGATGGCGGTCAGGCTAATCGATAGGGCGACATCACCACGGGCTAAAAAGCACATCAGGTTAGATGCTGTACCGCCAGCCACACAGCCTACTAGGATGAGGCCAGAGGAAAAGGCTAAGCCGAGCTCAAACCAACTAGATAACTGCCAAGCAATGAATGGCATCAAGCCAAATTGTAAAATCATTCCAAGCAACAAGACACGCCCATTCTGTAGCACCCGGCTGAAATCAGCGATACGTAAGCTACTGCCCATGCAAAACATGATCGCCGCTAAGAGCCAGCTAATATAGCCTTGGTATGGCACTAAATAGTGGGGTTGCCAGAGGCCTATGGCGCTGGCAATCAGTAGTAGAGGTACCAGCAAAAACGTACTAGTAAACATAGTGCATAACCGAACTAAGACAGCTTAATCAATAGATCATCAGCTACGATCTGCAGGCTCACTGCCTGCAGTTTTTCACCAAGGCATGGTCCATACACACAATTACCTTCGGTTAAAGTAAACAATGCACCATGGTTTGTGCACTGTAGATATTTTTCGCTGTGATCTAGAAATTGGTGTTCATTCCAATTCAAAGGCATTTGATTGTGTGGGCATTGGTTCTCGTAGGCATAGACCTGGCCATCGTGGTAGAGGGCAAAGAGATGGCGCTCACCTGCATCCGTCGATACAAGGTATTCAAGTGTTTTGGCTTTGCGTAACTCCTGTAAGGAGCCAATACAATAATCTGGCATCATAGGTCCGATATTTCATGTTCTGAAATAGCACCATACGCATTCTATAGAGCCTTTCAATCCCTAGCTGAAAAAAATAATAAGTGTAAGGTACTATGTGTTTTATTGTGGTGCTATTAAATGATTACAATAAAAATATTAAACTAATATGGCTTAAGCATTGGGAACACAATGGGGCCAATTTCTGGAGGGTAGAATGGAACAAAAAATAAAGCTATTGAAAATAGCATTGGTATTAATTGGCATTACCTTTATTGCTGGTGTGCCTTTATTGATGAATTTCTTTTGGGTATCTGGTTGGAGTTGGACGCCATCGCAACACGAGTATGAGCAAATGATCATGGGCATTTATGCAACGCTAGGTTTGTTCTTGATCTTGGCGGCTAAAGACCCTATGCAACATGCGAGCCTGATTTGGTTCACCGTTTGGTCTAGTGTTGTTCATGGTGGCATTATGTTGGTGCAGGCGCTGGTCGATGAGACTGAGCATGCTCACTTAATGGGTGATGTGCCAGCCTTGTTCATTGTTGCTCTAGTACTTGCTTACTTGATGCCAAAAAAAGCGTAAGCCTAAATTTTCATCAGCAACATAAAAAACGGGGCGCTTATAGCGCCCCGTTTTCGTTGTATCATTAACAATAAGCTTAGTTAGTTAAGCTGCCAGCAACCTTCTCTGAGATCAGCCCTAATACTGCACCCACTGCCATAGACAGTGCCATAGGGAGTAACAGGCCATTACCGGTTAGAGTGAAAACGCCAGCATCTGCAGTGGTCATTAAACCAAAGGCAGCACCTGCGGCATAACCGTATACGCCAGCAGGAATTGCTGACAACATGCCGACGTTGGCACCTAGGATCAAAATCAGCACGGTCACACCTACGACAACCGATGCGCCGACTACGCCGCCACCGACACTGCCGATTAAGGTTAGGGCAACAGTTGCCATAATTAATCCCCAGATGTTTCCAATGAGGCCAGATTTCAAACCATCCATTCCACCACCACAATGGTAGAAGCAGGCCCAAGCAATAAAGATTGCCCAGATTTGAAGGTTGAGAGTTCCTGTTGTGCTAAGGGCAACCCATGTTGCTATGCCACCCATAATACCGATTACTACTGCAAGGCTATTTACCAAGTTCATAAGCGTATCTCCAACTGTAGATTAATTTTTTTATAATTAAATTATAGATCAATAAATGCATTTATTAATCACATAATTAGTGTAACGCATGATTGAGGGTCTGGGGATAAAAATTTTAAAAATTTGCTATAAATCCATTTTTATTTAGGTCTCGCGAAGAGCGGTTTTCTTGAATAAGACGTTAGAACGATCTACCTGGCTGGGATTTCAAAAAAATGACGCAGAAATCCCTGGCGGCTAGCCATGATTGAATGTTTTAGAGTGATCTATAGGTAATAAAAAAGCAGGGTACAGCTCAATAAAATAGAGACAATGAGTACCATGCTGCTGACGGTAATGCCACGTGCTAATTGACTGCGAGGCCCATTGCTCTGGTAGGCCATATCAACCAGCTTACGAGCCGTCTGCGAGCGCAGCTTCTGCCAGCCAGTGCTGCTGTTGTTAAAAGCTTTCAAGCCTACGCTTGCGAGGCTGCGTAAGGGCTTGCGATAGAACCAGTCGCTGTCTAGATTGAGGGCACGAATTTCTGCTGGATACCAACCATTCACATAAAGTAATACAAAGCCTAAGCCAGCAAAGAACAACAGCTGAAGCTGGGTAATGGTGTGATCCCAAGTGTAGGGATGAAACTCCATGCTATTCGGTAGCAAGGCATAGAGTAGATCGGGTGCAACACCGATACCGATGCAAGCCGCCGCCGTAATACCCATTGCCAGTAACATGTTTTTTGGCGCTTCCTTGCAACGTAGGCCTTGATCATGCGCGAAGAAACTAAAGAATGGTACCTTGATGCCGGAATGACCCAACACACCGGCCGATGCAAATAGCAGGACTAGCCAGAGCAGCCAGTAACCCTCTTCTGCGACCGCGAATAAAATAATACCTTTGGAAACGAAACCACTGAATAAAGGTACGGCAGAAATTGATGCAGCCCCAATAATGCAAAAGGCCGCCGTCCACGGCATGGACTTGGCTAAACCACCGAGCTCACTGGCCTTGGTTGTACCGATACGATGTAGCACTGCACCCATACTCATAAAGAGTAGCGCCTTATAGAGAATGCAACAGAAGGCATGAGCAGCTGTACCATTCAGTGCCAGTGGTGTGCCAATACCAATACCTACCACCATAAAACCAAGCTGATTATTTAGGCTATAGGACAGTACCCGTCTAAGGTCATTTTCTATCACCGCAAAAAAGATTGGGAAGGCCGTCATTACGGCACCGATCCAGAGCAGGTATTCAGTGCCTGCAAAGGCGCGCGCTAAACAATAAACCGCTAGCTTAGTAGTGAAGGCAGAAAGCGCCACCGTGCCGCTAGCGCTGGCATGAGGGTAGGCATCTTGTAACCAGTTATGCAGTAGAGGGAATGCGCATTTGATACCAAAGGCAAAAAAGATCAACCAATGCGCAAGGCTATCTAGGGCAAAGGCAGTGAATAATAAGGATTGCGTATCTTGGAAATGCAGCAAGGTGCCGAGTAGTAGTAATAAGCCAGATAGCACCTGGATAAATAGATAACGCATCCCAGCACTACGCGAATAGCGTGAGCGATTTGCCCAGATAATCAGCGTCGATGATAAGGCGCTAATCTCCCAGCAGATAAACAGTGTTAATAAATCCCCCGCCATCACCGTTGCAATGGCAGAGCCGGCATAAAGTGGAATACTTATTTGTTCTAGACGGTTGTTGCCATGCCATGAGTAGATCGCGACCAATACCGCAGCAATGAGAAAGATTAGGCTAAAGATCCAACTCAGGCCATCTATAAAAATAGGACGTAGCTCGTAAGCAAATAAAGAATAGTTAAGGCTGAACTCGCGTGGCAACTGTAAAAAAACAATTAAAGCGAGCACTGGTAAAACCACCGCAGCTGATGCGCGCAGTCGATCCGATAAGAGTCCTAAGAGGGGAGCGCCCAGCATTAGGATCAGTCCTGGATGTTGTAGTAACTCAGTCATAATAATCTTCAGAGCGTTGTAGCCATTTACGCAACTGCGTTGCACTTAAGACAATGAATAAGTATGCCAAGAGGCCAAAGCCGGCATAGAAGCCAAACCAAAGTTCAAAATCAAAATGTCCATGTCGATGGTAAAAGAATTCGACTAGCAATAAAGCCGCACAAATAATATAGAGACCAATAATGAGGGTCTTCACTGATTTTGATTTTGCTGGCATGAGTCAGTCTCTCCCGCTAATTAAATAGGGGCTGTAAAAATAGATGAAGTTCTTGCAGTAAAAAGAACAGCACAAAACACGATACGGCGGTGATGCTTAACGGTAACAGGCACATCCAAGGTGCCTCCTGTATGCCTGAAATATTGTCTTTAGCAGGCGCAAAAAAGCCGCGCGTCACTACCGGTAGCAAATAGGCCATATTCAATAAGGTACTAATAATAAAGGCGATCGCAACCCAAAAATACTCAGCCTGTAAGGCGCCGTCGAGTAAAAACCATTTACTCCAAGACCCTGCCATCGGCGGTAGACCAATAATACTCAGTGCGGCTATTGTGTAAGCAATAAACGTAATCGGCATCGCTTTGGCTAGGCCATCAAGCTCACTGACCTTAGTCTTTTTTGCTGCAGTATAAATAGCGCCTGCACAAAAAAATAAAGTGATCTTGCCAACGGCATGCGTAGCCATATGCATGCTTGCGCCAGCGATGCTGCTGGCAGTCGCGAGGGCTGCGCCCAAGACAATATAAGAAAGCTGGCTGACGGTTGAATAGGCTAGGCGGGCCTTTAAATTATCCTGTGTCAGTGCGACTAATGAGGCCAACAGCATGGTCGCTGTCGCCACCCAAATAATAAGTGTACTGGCACCACTGCTGCTGAGTAGATCAATGCCAAAGACATAGACAGTGATCTTAAGCACACAGAAAACTCCCGCCTTCACCACTGCCACCGCATGCAACAAGGCACTGACTGGTGTTGGTGCGACCATGGCAGAAGGTAGCCAACGATGGAAAGGCATCAAGCCAGCCTTACCGACACCGAAGGCGAATAGGGTATAGAGAACGATCAAGGCCTCTTTTGGCATCTGTTCCTGTAAGAAGCCATCGCGCACAAAATCAAGCTCGCTAGTACTTCCCCAGACCCACAGGATAGCGATTAAAAAGAAACCGATAGAAGTGCTTAAGAGTAAGCCTAGATAGGCCCTGCCACCATTACGGGCTGCTTCATTGCCTTTATGTGTGACCAATGGGTAGGTGCTGAAGCTTAAGATCTCATAAAAGATAAACAGGGTCAGCAGATTGGCCGCAAAGGCAATGCCCATAACGGCAAAAATGGCGATACAAAAACAAAAATAAAAGCGCGCTAAATGTTTTTCATTATTGGCATTCATATAGCCAATCGCGTACAGCGTCGTGACTAAAAACAAGCTAGAGGCGATACCGGAAAAGAGTAGGCCTAAAGGCTCTAAATGAAATGCCAATGGAATCGAGTCAATCAGTGAAAACGGGCTGATGTTAGTAAAATATGCCGCCTGACCCAAATCAAATAGGCGTAGGGTATTCCACAGTAGTACAGCAGCGGTGCCGATAAAGACTAATTCAAAGGCGCGTCGATGCTGGTGTAATAAAGCGATCAGGCAGGCGCCGATGACAGGGATGGCAAAATTCAGATAGAGGCTATTGGCTAACATCATGGCGTATTACTGTAGGACCTTAGCTGCAGCTTTGGCCGCTTGCACAGGGAAGTCAGAGTTAATACCAAAATAGAGGGTACTGAGTAAGACTATCCAAGTGAATGGTAGTAAGGCACCTATTGGTTGTTTATTGGCAACTAGTGCAGCACTGGGTTCGCGAAAGAAAAGATGTTCTACCACACGCCAAACATAGATAAGCGCTAGCAATGAACTGAATACAATAATCGCAACCAGCCACCAATGGCCTTGCTCTATGACTGCTGATACCAGGAACCACTTGCTGATAAAGCCAGAGGTTAAAGGAATACCAATCAAACCCAGTCCGCCAAGGACAAACGCCATGCCAACCCAAGGCATAGTGCGGCCGGCACCATTCAAATCGTCTAGGCGCATCGATGGGGTTCTAAATAGGAAACAAGCCATGGTCATAAACAAAGCGCCTTTAATAAAGGCATGGTTAAACAGATGCAGAATACTGGCGATGAGACCGACATCACTAAGCAAAGAGATACCCAAAGTCATATAACCAATCTGGCCGAGGCTAGAGTAGGCCAACATCTTTTTCACATCCTGCTGAAAAATAGCATTCAGTGAGCTGATAACGATAGCCAATATTGATAATGGCATGAGGATGTAATGTAGCTGCAACACCTCGAATGAAAACTCAAAACCAAAGACGGTGTAGAACACACGATAAAGTAAATACAGTGCCACCTTGGTTGCAGTAGCCGCAAGAAACGTACTAACTGCAGATGGGGCATAGGCATAAGCGCCAGGTAACCAATGGTGTAATGGAAATAATGCAAGCTTGAGAAAGATGCCGATAGTGAAAAAGGCAAAGGCTGCATGCACGCTATGAAGATGACTTATCTCAGGGATGCGAGCTTGTAGGTCAGCAATGTTTAAAGTGCCTGTTTGCATATACAGCAAACCGATACCGATCAAAATAAAAGTTGCACCGATGGTGCCCATGATCAGATATTCAAAAGAGGCAGTCAGTGCCCTGCGGTCTCGACCTAATGCGATTAAAGCATAAGCAGAGAGTGAGCTAATCTCTAAAAAGACAAAAATATTAAACGCGTCAGCGGTTGCGACTATGCCTAGCAGCCCGGTTAAGCAAAGTAAAAATGCAGTATAGAAAAGCCCCTGTTTATGTTTTGGGATCTCAATCGCTATGCTTCGCTGAAATGCGCTTAGAGTGATTGCTGCCATCGCACTGACTAGAAGTAAAACAAAAGCAGCTAAGGCATCAATATGATACTCGATACCCCAAGGTGGTTGCCAGCCACCGATCTCATAGCGAATGCTGCCACCTGTCTGGACTTCTAGAAATAAAGACAGTGACATGGCAAATACCAGCCATGCCACAGTAGTGGCAAACAGCCAGCAGGCCTTACTGTGATTAATTAGACTACAGATTGGGGCTGCTATCAGTGGCAGCACGACCTGCAGTATGGCGAGATGGTGAGTCATTACTCTTGGTCTAACTCTTGTTGTTCAATTTCATGTTCATCTAAGGTCTTGTAGCGACGATTGATATTGACGATCAATGCTAAGCCGACAGCGGTGGTCGCTACGCTAACAACAATGGCCGTTAGAATAAGAACATGTGGTAATGGATTGGAGTAGACCGTATAGGCATCACTTAAGATAGGTGCTGTGCCACCATCAACCTTACCCATTGATATGAATAGAATAAAAACAGAGGTCTGAAATATGTTGAGACCAATCATTTTTGTAAACAGATTGTTATGCGCTATGACGATGTAGAAGCCGATCGCCATGAGCAAGATTGCAATCCAATAATTATATAAACCGCTGAGCATACTTAGGCGCTACTTAAAGTGAGTAAAGGCATAAAAGATAGAGAGCATGACCGAGGTGACGGTGAGACCAACACCCAGTTCAACCCAAAAAATACCCCAATGCTGACCATGCAGAGGGTCATGCGCGAGCACATTATAGTCGAGGAAGTTTGCCCCTAAGAACATGCTGGCAACACCCACACCTGCGTACAGTAATAAACCTGATGCAGCGAGTATGCGTGCCAAGCGCATAGAGAAGACTTGTTCAGCCTTGGCCTGGCCCTCGATTAAAGCATATAAGATGAGGCCACTAGCAAAGATGACACCGGCTTGAAAACCACCACCCGGACCATAGTCTCCATGGAATTGCACATAGAGTCCGAACAACAAGATCACAGGGATTAAAAGAAAGCTTGTTTGCTTAATGATCGGATTATTTTTCACGATCAATCTCCTGGTCTTCTTCTCGTCTCAGCAACAGCAGTAATACAGCGATCATGGCAGTAAATACCACAGCCACTTCACCTAAGGTATCAAAGCCTCGATAACTGGCGAGTACCGACGTAACAATATTAGGTATGCCTATTTCACTGCCACTCTGTTCTATATAACGTGATGCAACATGTGTCTGAGCTGGAGAGTTGGGGTCACCAACATAAGGCATGTCGGAAGTCGCATAAAGCAATGCAGCCGCTGTCAGGCTGACTGTAATCAAGGCGATTAATTTATTTTTTTGTTTCAGCACTTGGCGCTTACCAGTGACCGCAAAGGCGCTGAGGAATAATACGCTAGAAATACCTGCACCCACCGCCGCCTCGGTGAAAGCAACATCAACCGCATCTAGCACTACAAAAATTACCGCTGATAGAAGGCTGTAGATTGACCCCAACATAATGACTGAGAGCATGTTGCGCATAAAGATAATGGCAACTGCGGTGATTGTTAGCAGACTGAGTAGAAAGATAATAATGAAATCTTCCATTACTTATCATCCCCAGTGATTTGTTTTGGTTCTTCGTTGATTGCGGTGTTCACTAGTGCATGGATTGCAGTTGGCCCAGTCAATAATAAGAAGGCCAAGATGAACAGTAGTTTAATCGTGATCAGGCTGAGACCAGCCTCTAGAATCAGTCCAGATAGAATAAGGATTGCACCTAAGGAGTCGATCAGGCTGGCAGCATGCGTGCGGGTAATAAAATTTGGCATGCGCAATAAGCCTAAGGCACCAATCAGACAAAAAATACAGCCGAGCCCAATTAATAGAGTGCTGAGCATGCCGAGCAACATCTCAATCATGTCTCATCTCCATCGTGCCCTAGATCGTCAAAGCGATGTAGCTTTAACAAGGCGACTGTGCCAATAAAGTTGATCATGGCATAGACAATGGCGATATCTAAAAACTCCGGGCGTTGATTAAAAAATCCATAGAGCGAAATCATCAACACAGTCGCCGTACTAAAAGTATTGATTGCTAGGATGCGATCAAACAATGAGGGGCCGATACAAGTGCGGATGAGTGCAATTAACATCACGATCATAATCGCGACTAGGGCAGCAGCAATCATGCTTTACCCTCTAGCTTGCATACCTGTTTATCAATGCTGCCTGCGCGTACACCTTCGGCAGTGGTATCACTGAGTGCATGTACCAAGATCTCTTTATCCTTAATATCGACACTGATTGTGCCGGGTGTCAGGGTAATGCTGTTGGCATGTACAGCTAAGCCGCTATCACTTTTCTGTTTGGCTTGGTAACGCAAAGTCTGTGGCTGAATAGGCAGCTTCGGATTCAGGATCAAGGCTGAAACATACAGATTAGAGTGCCAGATCTCTTTAAATAAGAAGGGTAAGTAGCGTGGTAATCGCAGATTAATCTGCAAGCGCTGGCCATCCTCACTGAACAGCCCAAGCTTGATCGTCAATAGACTGACTAAGCCACTGGATAGGAGGCCTAAGACCAGTAGATTGGTCTTCAAAAATCCAGATAACAATAGCCAAATCAGGAACAATAGGCTGGTGCTTAGGCAGAATTTTATGAACATAGCTTGGGCGAAGTAAGAGAAGATAAAAATATCCGTCCAGAGTACCCAAGCGTCGACGTGGGTTCAAGCAAGGCCATTAGTTTTTGGCCCGAAGTTGGTCAAAACAATGGTCTAAGCCAGCCTGTAGATTGGAGTAACATAGTACTGGCTGGAGTAACAATTGCATCTTAGTGATATCGAGTCTCCGCGCTTCCTTAATAAAGGACAACATGGAGGGTGAAAGTTCTGTATCGGCAGTATCCAGAGAGACGGCTTCTGGACGTTCTAGCTGGGCACGGTCAGCGATTGAAAAGTAAAAATCAGTCATGCTACTAGGACTGCCATCGGCGACATTAAAAATCTCATTGCAGCGCTCAGCCAACATGGCTGCCAAACAAACACGGGCTAAGTCGTCGACATGGATGCGATTACTGTAAGGCGCCTGCTCCGGATCAATCACCTTGATGGCAGATAAGCGATGCAGGGGTAAGCGTTCTGCACCATAGATGCCGCCAACGCGTAGGATTTGGTATTCGCAGTTATATTTTTCACAAAATGCTAGTAAGCAGTGTTCGGCATATACACGACGTTTTGCCCTTGCTGTTATGGGCTTGAGTTCAGCGTCTTCATTGACCCAGTCTCCGGCGCAATCACCATACACTCCAGAGGTGCTGATGTAGACGATACGGCGAGGTATGGCGTCTTTACAACGAGCTAAAAAGTTGACCATGCGTTGGTCACTGTCGCCTGTTTTTGGTGGAGGCGCAAAGTAATAGATATCTTTTGTCTGGGTATCCAGTGTGTCGAGTTCACTGGCCTGATCAAAATCAACACGCTGTGTTGGCATGCCTAAGGCTAGTGCCAAGTCTTCACTCTGGCTACTCTGCATTAGGCAGAGTGCCTCTTCCTGTTGCTCCACTAGCTGTGGGATCAAGGCGCGGCCGAGGAAGCCACAGCCAGCAATAATAATATTCGACTTCATTTTTTTGAGAGTAACTCTTCGTTGGCTAATGTTAGGCCAAGTTTGGCATATTCACGCGCTTGCACAGGTTGTTCTAATTGCTCATGTGCTCGTACCAAGTCGGCATAGCTGGCGATGTTGGGCTTAATGTCTAAGCTCTTACCTAAGTACTGGATGGCTGTTTTCGCATCACCCTGGGCTAACTGCAAATGACCGATCAGCTGCAATAAAGTTGCCTGATGTGGTCGCTGACGCAGCCATTGTTCTAGCTGTTGGATACGTTGATGGCTGTTCTCTAAATTCAATCGCGCATAACTTTTCAGTAACGCATCATCCCAATGCGTATTTAATTCTTGGCTAATGATTTGTTCTGCTTGCAGATCATTTTCAGCATCTATCAAGGCGCTGCAATAGAGCCGTAATAGTGTTTGCTGAGATCTAATAGTGCTGGAATATTTCTTCCATAACTTAGTCAGTTTTTCTTGGTCACGATTACGCACAAAATCAGCCATTAACCAAGTGAGTGCAGCACTTAAGCAGTGCTCAACCTGCTCATGACTTTTAGCATGCTGTTGCAGTTTTTCCAGTAGAGACTGCAAGGCAACACTGTCATGATTCTGCATAAAACCCTGCGCCTTAGTGATCAAGGTGTTGGGTGAATCTGGGTTGCTATCTTCTAATAGGTTGAGGGCTTTAGCTGGTTGTTGTTGTACGACTAGTTGTGCTTCTAATGAGTTTGCAATGGCACGGCCATTATCGGTGTTACGCAAAAGACCTAAATGTTTTTCAGCGGCCTGGCTATTGCCGGCCAACTGCGCGTAATGCCAAGCTAAGACATGTTGTAGTCGTGGCACCGGACTGGTGGCGCTGTGTTTGGTGACGATACGTAAAGCTGATTTCCATTGTTTTTGTTCTGCCGCCAATTGCGCATTTTCTAATGACTGTAGTGTTTCAAACAGACGCTTATGTTTGATCCGCACTTGTAATCTCGCAGGCAACTGCACGATGGTTGTGATGATGCGCAGGACGATATGCAAGATTAAAAATAAAGCGATAGCAGCAAAATAAAAGTAAACCAATTCAATCTCTGCAGACCAAGCACCATGACTGATTACTGCGCTGCCATTTTCACCCATGATGAAAAGGCCAGCAGCAGCCACTAATAAGCTAAGCAGTAAGAGTATTATTAAGGAGTACTTCATAAGGCGTCTCGATCAGCTGTTGCTTCTTCTTTTATTGGGTTGCCGCTATCTACTAAAAGTTTTTCTAGCAGTTTATAAGGGGCTGAAATATCAGGTAAGTTTGGTTCTAGACTAATGCCAGATAGTTTTTTAATGGCTTCAAGCAGCTTAGGGTTTGAGCCTAGCTGTGGCTCCTTGGTCAGCCAGTCTATAGCACTTTCCAATTGTTGCTTAAATAGGGCGTCGTTACGACTACTGACGGCAAATTTTGCAGTGACCAATTTTTCTTGGATGAACTGAAAAGAAAAAGTGAGTTCTTGTTCTGCTGAAAAAGGCAATGGTGTCTGCGTATGCTGGCGTAGTTTTACATTTTGATTCAGCATGGTTTTAGCGCGGTCCATAGTCTCTTCAAGAAAACTACGATCAGCGGTCTCGTTACCTTCAGTCACAATCGTATTAGTCTCTTCTATGATTGTATTTTTTCCTGAGACCTTATGTGCTTCACGGCGATAGGCGTTTTGGAAGGCGATGATGAGCTGATCCAATTTAAACTGTAGGCCGACATAATCCGGTGCTGGGTAGCTGGTTAGTTTCTGTAGCTGCTGTGCAATCAGCTTTCGCAGTGGCAGCAAGTCTGTCTGGTTAATTTCACTTAAGCGATTGTCGGTAGTCTCTAGTGCCGCTATAGCACCCTCGATATCGCGGTCGAGTAGTAGGCGATGTTGTGCAATGCGCAGAATGTATTGCAACTCTTTCAGTCGCCAGCCGCGTTGATCTTGATGCAAGACATCGCTGTTGTTCTGTATCTGTTGTTCTAATTTCTGGTTGTTCGCATTAAGCGCAAGTAACTCAGTGCTGAGTTTTTTATTGGCCTCACCACTTTGTTCTATTTGGTTTTGTATCTGTTGTTGAAATTCGGCTAATTGTTTTTTTTGTGATGCCGCAAATAGGTCTTGTTGTCGCTCAGTATCGGTCTGCAGCGCTTGGCTGCCAGTATTGATTTTTTGCCATAGGAAATAATTAGCCGTTAATGCAGCTAAGCCCAGTATCAGACTAAGTAATAAGGCAAGCGTTAGGCTAAGGCTGACTAAGCTGGTTTTACCAATATTATTCTTAGCGACCGGATCTTCTCTTTTCGAGTCTTTTACTGTGGGTGTCTTTTTTGATGGATCGGTTACTTCTGTCTGTTTAGCATCAGTCATCAGTGTTCACCCAGTTGAGTAAGGTCTTGATCATGCTGTCATCCCTAGGGTTAGCTGCAACTAGTGGTGTCTTACTAAAGCCAAGAGTTTTTATATGAGCAGCAATGTTCTCATGCCCAACGATAGTCTGCGTTTGTAATAACTGCTGTTTCTCTGCTTCTATGGTCAGGTGTACCAGATTATCTGCTACTTCATTACTGGTGATGAAAACAATGTCACCTTCAGCACTGTACTGGCATTTAGGCAGGATGCGTTGATAGGTCTCTAAATAATGCACGATGGCGCCGCGTGCTTGTAATGTTTCATACAATAATTCACGACCACCGCGACCCCGTACGATCACTATCTGTTTGCCTTCGACTGCCTGTAAGTCAGGCAGTTGTAACAGGCCTTCGCTACTGAAGTCATACTCGGGAAACGTTACCGCTGTCACACCCTGGTCATATAAGGCATTAGCTGTTGCACTGCCGACGCAGAAAAACTGCGGAGGCGTGACTAGTGCCTGCATTTTTGAGTAACCAAAGCGCACGGCATTGGCACTGATAAAAATAACGGCATCTAGTTGTTGTAAGTCTAACGCTGAGTTGCTGTCATCGGCATAGGCCTCTAGTGCAATGCAGGGGCGTGTAATAACAGTGGCGCCGAGCGCACTCAAGGTCTCACTGAGATCCTGATTCTGACCATCAGGACGTGTCACCACGACCTTTAACTGTGCAAGCAGATTAGCGTTTTTCATGGTTTAAGAACCGCGCATAGAATACTGCGTTAGCGTAAGCGGGCGAGCAAAGATTCACCGCCATTTGCAAGTAACTGAGCTACCACCTGCTGGCAACTGTCTTGCCAGTCATCGATAGGTGATTGATGTTGTGCGCAAATTAAGGTGCCAGTCTCAGGGTCACCAATTAATGCACGTAAGTTCATCTGCCCTTGATCGATTGTGGCATGGGCGGCTATAGGTAAATGACAGCTCGCTTCTAAGGCGGTACTGATCATGCGCTCAGCATTCACACAGAGTGCAGTCTCTGGGTGATGGAGGCTGGCAAGATAGTCACGGGTTGCCTGATCCTGGTCGCGGCATTCAATACCAATCGCCCCTTGGCCAATCGCTGGCAGGCTGTGATCGATCGATAAAAATTCACGAATGCGCTCACCGAAACCCAAACGCTTGAGGCCTGCGCTGGCAAGAATGATAGCCGCATATTGGCCATCATCTAATTTCTTTAAACGTGTATTCACATTGCCGCGTAGAGGGATAATTTTTAGATCGTTACGGATGGCGCGCAGTTGGCATTCACGTCGGGCACTAGAGGTGCCGACGACCGCACCTAGTGGCAGCTCATCGAGTGAAGCGTAGTCATTTGAGACAAAGGCATCGCGTGGATCTTCGCGTTTTAAAATGGCATGTATGCCCAAATGCTCGGGTAGCTTGTAGGGCACATCTTTCATCGAATGCACCGCGATATCGGTCTTATTCGCCAATAGACTGGTTTCTAATTCTTTAACAAACAGGCCTTTGCCACCTTCACTCGCGAGAGAGGCATTTAGGAATCGGTCACCTTCAGTGGTCATGCCGACCAAGCCAACAGTGAGTTGTGGGTGATTTTGACGCAGCAAGCGTGACACTTCGTTGGCCTGCCATAAGGCAAGCTGACTTTCGCGGGTAGCAATTTGGATTTTAGGCATCAGGTTTTTATACTCTAGGATGAACGCGCAGTTTAACCGATAGAGCGGGAAATCTAGCAGGTTTTCAGGTGTTTGCGAAATGTTGTGGCTTGGTGCATGCAGTTGACTACCACTGGTGTGTATTTTAGCTAAGGAATGCGGTCTATTTCAGCTGTTCTCGGTTTGTATAATGAATGAAACACCAGTGACTCAAACATTTATGCCCTGTTGCCTGCTGTGGGATGTCATTTGCGGCTGACGGCTTAGGCTTAAACTTCGATCCAGCCCCACTTTGTTCACGGCTGGGTGCTATAATTTGCCCAAATTAATAGAGGAACTCCGATGTCCGAAAAAGCCAGTAAGCCTTGGGGCGGCCGTTTCCAAGAATCTACCGATGCCTTTGTAGAGGCTTTTACCGCTTCGGTACAGTTCGATCAGCGCATGTATGCGCAGGATATCGAAGGTTCGCAAGCCCATGCACGGATGCTTCAGAGCATCGGTGTGCTCAGCGATGATGAATGTCAGCAGATCCTTAGTGGTTTGGATGAGATCCGAGCAGATATTGAGGCCGGTAACTTTGATTGGCGTGTAGATCTTGAAGATGTGCACATGAATATTGAAGCGGCCTTGGTTGCCAAGATTGGCGAGCCCGGCAAGAAATTGCATACCGGACGCTCTAGAAACGATCAGGTAGCAACCGATATTCGACTCTATTTGCGCTCACAAGCGACCCAGATCGATGCCGAGCTGAAGCGCTTACAGCAGGGCATCTTACAACTGGCTGAGGCTGAACATGCGACTCTAATGCCAGGTTTCACGCATTTACAGGTAGCTCAAGTGATTACCGTTGGGCACCATCTATTGGCTTGGTTTGAAATGATACGACGTGATCGTCAGCGTTTGGCCGACTGTATGCAGCGTATGAATACCCTACCATTGGGTTCGGCGGCACTGGCCGGAACACCTTTCCCACTAGATCGCGAAATGGTGGCGGATGCCTTAGGTTTTAGTGCAATCAGTCGTAATTCGCTAGATGCCGTCAGTGATCGTGACTTTGCCATCGAATTTTGTTCTTTTGCCTCAATATTATTGATGCACCTCTCACGTTTTTCCGAAGAATTGGTGCTATGGACCTCGCAACAGTTTGAATTCATTGAGTTACCAGATCGATTTTGTACCGGCTCATCGATCATGCCGCAAAAGAAAAACCCTGACGTGCCAGAGTTGGTGCGTGGTAAGAGCGGACGTGTCTTTGGCAACCTGATGTCACTGCTAACCCTGATGAAGTCACAGGTTTTGGCCTACAACAAAGATAACCAAGAAGATAAAGAGCCCCTGTTCGATACCATCGATACGGTTCTAGGTTGTCTGCGGGCCTATGCCGATATGCTGCCTAACATCCAGTTTCAGCGTGAAAATTTAGCCGCGGCCTTGAGCCGGGGTTATGCAACGGCAACTGATTTGGCCGATTACTTAGTGGCTAAAGGCGTTGCTTTCCGTGATGCGCATGAGATTGTCGGTCGTGCTGTGCGTATCGCGATTGATGCTGGTGTTGATCTATCTGAGCTAGAGTTGAGCCAGTTACAGGACATTTCACCGATGATAACCGACGATGTCTACAAAGTACTCCAGGCTGAGGGGTCGGTAGCCTCTAAGAATGTGTTTGGTGGTAGCAGTCCAGCGCAGGTTATGGCGCAGATTAAGCTGGCACGTGAAGAATTAAACTAGGCCTTAGCCTTATCTCTCGGCATAGATCTAAGGTCTCTGCCGAGAGCCTCTACTCGAGTCATATACTGGCCACTGCTTAAGCGGCCATACGTTTTAGCATCCACGTGCGAATATCATCTAACTCCTGCACACACAGATTGTGCGCAATCGGGTAGTTATGCCATTCGACCTGTGCGCCGAGTGTGCTCAATTCATCACGTAGCATTTCCCCAATATGCGGCGCTAGGATGTCATCTAGATCACCGTGGCCAATAAAGATATGTTGCTGGCTTAAATCAGGCTTAGGCCCGGTCTGTAGCCGTTTACGTAAGGGTAAATAGGTCGACAAGGCGATCACACCGGCATATTGATGCTGGCTGTAGAGCATTGTATGCAGCGCCAAAGCACCGCCTTGAGAGAATCCAGCGAGGAGGATGCGGTCGCGAGGTATTAGTGGAAATTTATCGGCAATTAAGGCCTCTATCGCCTGCATGCCCGCCTCAATACCTGCCTCATCTTCTTCTGCATCCATGCTTAAGTCATAGATGTCATACCAAGCGGGCATGGCCATACCTTGGTTGATAGTGACCTTTTGTGTCGCTGCATGGGGAAAGCAGAAGTGCGCACGTAAGCCCTCCGGCAGATTTAAATGTTCGGGTATATTTTGGAAGTCATGTCCATTGGCGCCTAGGCCATGTAGCCAGATCACGGCCATATTGGGATCATCCGACATAATGCGGTCTAGGCTTTCGAGTTTTTGCATTGATTACTGTCCTGCTGCGAAGGTTCTAAGGCTATATTATCTGCTAGCGCAGATCGTTATAATCGAAACAATTATCTTATTATAAAGAAAAAGGATTCCCACCTTGAAGCTGAATTTATGCGCCGTACTGATTTGTTTGTGCACAATGCTCGAAGGATGTGGGCAAATGGGTGAACTTTACCTACCGAGTGAAGAGCCTGTTGAAGAAGAGGCGAAGTAAGCCCTCTATTATGAGATCTCACTGGATAAGACGAGATCTGATCAACCCCGATTATTAAACCCCAGCTTACACCTAGGACAAGCCGTGTCTCAGTTTCCTGAATTTGAATATCGACAACAGCAGCTCATGATCGAAGATTGTGCCATTAAGGATTTGGCAGATGAATTTGGTACGCCGCTATATATCTACTCAAAAAAAGCACTACAGCAGCGTTGGCAAGAACTACAAAATGCCTTTTCCGAAACATCATTTTTGCCATGTTTTGCGGTCAAGGCCAATTCGAATCTTGCGATTTTGCAGTTACTTGCTTCATGGGGTGCAGGCTTTGATATTGTCTCTATTGGTGAACTCGAGCGGGTGCTACAAGCGGGTGGTGACGCAGCTAAGGTCATGTTCTCTGGTGTCGCAAAACGTGAAGATGAAATCCGTCGAGCGATACTGGCAGGGATAGGCTGCATCAATGTTGAGTCGGCTTATGAGTTGCAACAAATCAGAACGATTGCAGCAGAATTACAGATGCAGGCGCGGGTTTCATTGCGTATCAATCCTGATGTAGATCCCAATACCCATCCCTATATCTCGACCGGCCTGAAAGAAAGCAAGTTCGGTATTGCCGTAGAGCGTGCCTTGCCGCTGTACTTGGAGCTGCGTGATGATCCTTGGGTAGAAGCGGTAGGTGTCGATTGTCATATCGGTTCACAGATTACCGAGAAAGAACCTTTCTTGGATGCGGCGCAACATGTCTTCGCCCTGGTCGCGCAATTGGAGCAGGCTAGTATAACGTTGAAGCACATTGATCTTGGCGGTGGCTTTGGCATTTGCTATGACGATGAGCAGGCACCACCGTTCAGCGATTATGCAGCAGCGATACAACCATTTTTCACCGACACAACGTATCAGTTGGTGTTAGAACCTGGCCGATCGATTATTGCCAACGCGGGTGCCTTGATCACGCGCGTCGAACATATTAAACCGACTGAGTCGACCACCTTTGCTTTGATCGATGCAGCAATGAACGATTTGATTCGCCCAGCCTTATATAAGGGTTGGCATAAATTACTACCAGTGACTGAACAGCCAGAACGTACCAGCAAAACATATGATGTGGTTGGTCCGGTCTGTGAGAGTGGTGATTTTTTTGCTAAAGGACGTGAACTGCCAGAGCTGATGCCTAGTGATTTGCTAGCGGTGATGTCTGCTGGTGCCTATGCCATGAGTATGGCGAGCAACTACAATTCGCGCCAAAGGCCTTGTGAGTTATTGGTTGATGGTGATCAGGTACACATGATTCGAAAGCGCGATAACCTTGAACAGTTGTGGGAAAATGAGATTAAGCTGGATCTCTAACAACTCTAAGGTGAGCTGCTAGTGTTAGGCTTAGAGCAGCAAAAAGAACTCTTACTAGAGTCGAAGACTATTGCTCTAGTTGGCCTATCGCCAAAAGTGCAACGGCCAAGCTACCAAGTTGCAACAGCCATGCAACAGTATGGTTATCGTATTATTCCGGTGCGGCCGGCAGTCGATGAGATTTTGTCAGAGCAGGTCTACACAACACTGACTGACATTCCATTTAAGATTGATCTAGTAAATATATTTAGGGCGTCTGAATATATGCCAGCGCTGGTTGAAGAATGTATTGATCTATCGATCGCAGCAATTTGGGCGCAAGAGGGTGTGTCGCATGAGGCTGCAGCTAGTAAGGCAGAGCAGGCGGGTATTCAAGTGGTCATGGATAAATGCATCTTGAAACAATTTCAGCAACTGATCGCGTAGTTTCGCGGGAGACGTCATGAAAATAGATTTTGTAAAAATGCATGGCCTTGGCAATGACTTTGTCATGCTGAACGCGACGCGTAATAAATTTAACCTTAGTAAAGAACAGATCATTGCCTTAGCGCAGCGTCATACCAGTATTGGTTTTGATCAGCTCCTTGTTGTTGAGCCTGCCACTAGTGCTGCAGTTGATTTTGCCTACCGCATATTTAATAGCGACGGTAATGAAGTCGAGCAATGTGGTAATGGCGCACGTTGTTTTGCGCAGTATGTCCGTAAGATTGGCTTAACCGATAAACACGAAATTAAAGTACAAACCTTAGCTGCCATCATGCATCTAAAAGTATTGAATGAGATTGATGTGGAAGTTGATATGGGGCGGGCCGTGTTCTCGCCTGAGGACGTGCCCTTTCTTACAGAAGAATCTTCAGCGCCTTATCGACTGAAATTGACTAGCGCTGATGTTGAGTTTGAGGTGGTTAATATCGGCAATCCACATGCAGTGCTCTTTGTGGATGATGTGGATGCAGTCGACATTCAGGCAATTGGTGCCGAGTTAGAAATGCATCCTGCTTTTCCAAAACGTTGTAATGTGCAATTTGTGCAAGTGCTGGGACGAGACCAGATTAAACAACGTATTTTCGAGCGGGGTGCAGGCGAGACAATGGCAAGTGGTTCTGGTGCCTGTGCCGCTGCTGCTGCCGCTATACAGACTGAGCGAGTCAATAATCAGTTGCGAGTTAGTATGCCGGGCGGTGAGTTAAGTTTGAGCTTTGATCCAGACACACAGCATATTTTAATGACCGGGCCGACTGCCTTTAGCTTCTCTGGGAGTGTAGAGTTATGACAAAAGATATTGAGGTTGAGAAAATCATGCCAAAAGAAGATGTGCAGCAAAATAATGCGCAGGCGCTGGATGCAAAAGCGGTGGCTGAATACCTAGAAAAAAATCCCAGTTTCTTTGAGCAGCATGCAGACTTACTGACTGATGTGAAACTCCAGCATAGTAGTGGTGGAGCTATCTCTTTGATTGAGCGACAAGTCGCTGTGCTGAGAGAAAAGAACCAATCGCTGGAAAGTAATATTTTACAGCTGGTGCAAATCGCACAAGATAATGAAGTATTGCAAGAACAATTACATCGTATCGCGCAGCGAATGATTGAGGCAGAGAACAACAACAATATCTTTGCCGTTGTGTCTGACTTATTAAGTAATGAGTTTCCAGTCTTAGAGGTTAGCTTGCGCCTGACCGCTATCGATGATGAATGGGTGTTACCGCCAGAACAGTCAGTGACTGAAGAAGAACTAGAGCAACCTGTACTGCATAGTATTTTTCTGGAGAATGAGCGCGAATGCCAATTCCTAATGGATGAAGAGTTGAATACCTTCTTCCCTGAACAATTAAATGTTCGCTCTGGCGTTGCGATCCCCCTGCGTGCCAATCAGAACTTTGGTGTGCTCCTGCTAGCCAGTACGAATGAAGAGCGTTTCCGTGAGGGCATGGGCACCTTGTTCCTAGATAACTTGGCGGATTTACTTGGGCGTAAATTTAAAAAAATGTTAAAAGATTAGCCTCGTATAGACGATGGATGCTGCCGCAACACTGCGCGAATATTTAGCTTATTTGCATGCCATTAAGCACTACTCTCAGGCGACCTTGGATGCCTATAATCGGGACGTCACTAGCTTTATAAATTTCCTGAAAGATTCAAGGACACATCAGTTTTTAGACGTTGATGCCGATGATGTGCGTTCTTTTATTAGCTTACGTAGACGCCAAGGCTTGGCCAGTAGCAGCAGTCAACGATTACTCTCCTCTCTACGTGGTTTCTACCGATACTTACTAAAAGATAAACTGATCGAAGTGAATCCAGTTGCAGATGTGCGTGCGCCGAAAAAAGAAAAAAAACTGCCACAGTTACTGGATGTCGACCAGATGGATCAGTTGCTGGCCGATGAAGGCCAGCAGGTTTTAGAGATTCGCGATCATGCCATGCTCGAAATAATGTATTCCTCAGGTCTGCGTTTGGCCGAGTTGGTGGGTTTGAATAATAACGACATCGATCAGCGTGCTGGTCAGGTAATGGTGACCGGTAAGGGTAATAAAACGCGTTATCTCCCGGTTGGAGGGGCAGCGCTTAAAGCCGTAGCGCGATGGCAAAAAGAGCGCCAACTGCTGTTGGCCGGTGATGAGTCCGCATTATTTATTAGTCGACGGGGTACCCGTTTATCACGTCGTGCAGTTCAATTGAGATTGAAAATTCGTGCACAGAGTGTACTTTCTGGCGTCAAGTTGCACCCACATATGCTGCGTCACTCGTTTGCTAGTCATCTGCTCGAATCCAGTGGCGACCTGCGTGCTGTACAGGAATTATTGGGGCATTCGAATATCAGTACCACACAGATCTATACACAGCTGGATTTTCAGCACTTATCCAAGGTTTATGACCAAGCCCACCCGCGTGCGCGTAAGCCACGAAAAGATTAGATTTACCGCCAGTGACAGATGCTTGGTGTACAATTAGCACCGCTGGTACATGCCGTTGATAGTGTTTGCATGTGGGGTTTCGCAGGGGATTGGGAAGAGGGGCAGCGAAATTGCCTTATCTGGGCCTGGTTGCGGATTAATTACCGATAGAGCGCTGAATGGCGCCTAGATTGAACAGTTAACCGAGTGTGACTCGGTAGCGTTAGGAATAATTAAAGATGGAACAATTTATTGGTACCACTATCGTCTCTGTACGAAGGGGTAATCAAGTCGTGCTGGGTGGTGATGGTCAGGTAACGCTTGGCAATACCATCATGAAGGCAAATGCGAATAAAGTCAGACGGTTATATCAAAATCGTGTGTTGGCAGGCTTTGCTGGGGGTACGGCAGATGCCTTTACCCTGTTTGAGCGATTTGAAGGCAAGTTAGAGAAGCATGGCGGACACCTGACGCGCGCGGCCGTTGAATTGGCTAAGGATTGGCGCAGTGACCGTATGTTGCGTCGACTAGAGGCCCTATTAATAGTAGCCGACGTGACGACTTCCTTAGTCATCTCGGGTAATGGTGATGTGATTGAGCCGGAAGGTGACCTTATATCTATTGGCTCAGGCGGGCCCTTTGCTCAAGCGGCAGGTCAAGCGCTACTCGAGCACACCGAGCTAGACGCTCGTTCAATTGTTGAAAACTCACTCAACATTGCCGCCTCTATTTGTATTTACACTAATCAGCACTTAACTATTGAAGAGCTGATTATGGCTGAGGAGGTCTGAGTATGTCTGACATGACTCCACGTGAGATTGTAGAAGAATTAAATCACCATATTGTCGGTCAAGGTGAGGCGAAACGTGCAGTTGCTATTGCCTTACGTAATCGCTGGCGCCGTATGCAGTTAGATGAATCACTACAGATGGAAGTGACACCTAAGAATATCTTGATGATTGGTCCAACGGGTGTTGGTAAGACCGAGATTGCACGTCGCCTAGCGCGTCTGGCACGGGCACCCTTTATTAAGATTGAGGCGACCAAATTCACAGAAGTCGGTTATGTCGGTAGAGATGTTGAATCTATTATTCGTGACCTGATGGAAAGTGCCATTAAAATGGTGCGTGAGACAGAAGTGGAAAAGGTGGAATACCGTGCTGAAGAGGCGGTAGAAGAACGTATTTTAGATTGCTTAGTGCCGCCACCAAAGAGCGATAACGGTAGTTCAGAAAATGGCTTTGCTAGTGATACCCGGCAGAAATTCCGTAAGAAATTACGTGAAGGCGACTTAGACGATACTGAGATCGAAATTGACGTACTCAGTGTGCCGGTCGGTATTGAGATTATGACGCCGCCAGGCATGGAAGAAATGGCCAGCCAGATGCAAAGCCTATTTCAAAACATGAATGATGAGCAAACCCAAAAACGTAAGCTAACGATTAAGCAGGCGCAGAAACTCTTACTGACTGAAGAGGCACAGAAACTCATTAATGAAGATGATGTTAAGGCCTTGGCCGTTACCTTGGTAGAGCAAAATGGGATCGTCTTCTTGGATGAGATCGATAAGGTTGCCAAGAGTGGCGAATATGCCGGTGCTGATGTTTCTCGGGAGGGCGTACAACGTGATTTATTACCCCTGATAGAGGGCTGCACAGTATCGACTAAGTACGGCATGATTAAGACCGATCACATACTCTTTATTGCATCAGGTGCGTTTCATCTAACCAAGCCAACAGACCTTATCCCTGAGTTGCAGGGACGTATGCCGATTCGTGTTGAATTGGAAGCCTTATCAGCAGAAGACTTCACCCGTATTCTGACTGAACCAAAGGCATGTTTGATTGAGCAATACATCGCTTTGATGGCGACCGAAGGTGTCAGTTTAGAATTTAGTGATGAGGCAATAAAAAGCATCGCCCAAACGGCCTTTGATGTGAATGAACGCACTGAGAATATTGGTGCTCGACGATTGCACACGATTATGGAGCGCCTCTTAGAGAAGATCTCTTTTGAAGCGCCTGATAAAGATGGACAAGCTTTTATGATCGATGAGGCTTATGTCGATCAACACGTTTCAGAGCTCAGTAAAGATGAAGATCTGAGCCGTTACATACTCTAACAAGGAAAGACCATGGCAAAAATAAACCTAACCGAAATCCAGTTACATCAAAAATCACGTATTCTGGAAGTAGGCTTTGATAATGGGCAGCGCTTTGAGCTCTCTTGTGAGTTCCTACGTGTGTACTCACCATCTGCTGAAGTGACAGGTCATGGCCCAGGGCAAGAGGTACTGCAAGTCGGCAAGGAAGACGTCAATATCTCAGCGATTGATCCAGTGGGTAATTACGCTGTTAGATTGGTGTTTGATGATAATCATGACTCTGGTTTTTATACCTTTGAATACTTGTATCAGCTCGGTGCCGAACGTGATCGTCGCTGGCAGGACTACCTCGATAGATTGGCCGCAGCAGGTCATACACACAGCACTCACTAGAAACCAACGATGAAAGATAACGAACAAACCGATTTTGGCTACAGCAAAGTTAGCGCCAGTGAGAAGACTGAGCGGGTGCGTGAAGTATTTGAATCGGTAGCGGGCAAATATGATGTCATGAATGACCTCATGTCGTTTGGCCTGCATCGACTCTGGAAAAAATTCACTCTACAGATCGCCGGCATACGCCCAGGCCAAACTATTCTTGATCTCGCCGGTGGCACCGGTGATTTGGCCTATGCCATCCGTAACAAGATGGGTGCAGAGGGTCGCGTCATTTGTTCTGACATTAATGCTGAAATGCTAGCAGAGGGTCGTGCCAAAATTATCAACAAGGGTAGTATTGGCGAGATAGAGTATGTCTTGGCCGATGCCGAAGCATTGCCGTTTCCTGATAATAGTTTTGATCTGATTACGATGGCATTTGGTTTGCGTAATGTGACGTTTAAAGAGCGTTGCCTAGCCTCTGCCTACGCCAAACTTAAGCCGGGTGGCAAATTCATTGTTTTAGAATTCTCAAAGCCGAATGCATTTCTAAAACCAGCCTATGATCTTTATTCATTCTCAATCCTGCCGCGTATGGGGCAGTTGGTTGCTAATGATGCCGATAGCTATCGTTATCTGGCTGAATCTATTCGCATGCACCCCGATCAAGAAAGTCTGCAAACCATGTTTTATGCTGCCGGCTTCGATCGCTGTAAATTCACTAACATGACTGGCGGTATAGTGGCAGCGCACATCGGTTATAAGTACTAGGTGTCTGATGTCTATTAATGAACTCTTAATTTCAGCATTAAATCGTTATCTGGATTTAGATCCAGAGCGAGCGAATGCGATCGACTCGATTGATGGTCGCATCATTGCTTTGCGTATTACAGAGTTAGAACTATTGCTGCAGATGGAAGTTAAAAACAAACGCCTGCAGCTGCCGGTAGATGAGCGTGCTGTAGATGTTGTACTAGAGGTTTCGGTGAAGGTCCTGCCTGATTTATTTTTGCGCGTAGACAGTAATCAGTTAATGCAATCTGGCGCCATTACGATTGAAGGCGATGCGCATGTCGCAAGTACTTTTCAACACGCACTGCGACAGATAGAAATTGATTGGACAGGCCTTATCGCCAGTTATACCGGTGAAGCAGTAGCACATCGGATGGGACAGGGTTTTGATGTCTTACGTGGTTTCATGCATAGGCAACATGACAACTTTAAGCAGGATGTTCGAGATCATCTACAAGATAATCTGCACATCTCTGCCGGCGCATCTGAAGTGCAACAGTTCATTCAGGATGTAGACCAATTACGAGCTGATGCCGATAGACTAGAAGCGCGTATTAAACACCATGAACGTGATCGTTAACTGAGACTATATTCTACTATGCGCCTGCTAAGACAGTTTTACCGAATATTTCAGATCAATGTCACGTTGGTCAAGCATGGCTTGGAAGAAGTCATTTTTGCAGTCCACTTATTTCGTCCGATTCGTTTCCTATTATTACTGATGCCTTGGCATTGGTTTCGTCGTGTCGATATATCGCATGGTGTGCGCATACGACGAGTGCTGGAAGACTTGGGTCCAATATTTGTTAAGTTTGGCCAAGCGCTTTCAACTCGACGCGACCTGTTATCCGATGACATCGCCAATGAATTGGCTAAGCTGCAAGATAAGGTGCCACCTTTTTCTGGTAAAGAAGCAAGAGAGATCATTGAAGAGGCATACGGCAAACCAGTCACAGAGATGTTTGCACATTTTGATGAGACCCCATTAGCTGCGGCATCGATTTCACAGGTACATCCTGCGATCCTGCATGATGGGACTGAAGTAGTCGTTAAAGTATTGCGTCCCGGTGTGCATAAGATGATCAAGCGTGATCTTGAGGTCTTGCATCTGTTAGCCGATTTAGCACATCGCTATTGGCCAGATGCTCGTCGTCTACGCCCGCGTGAAGTTGTCGATGACTATGAACAGACAATCATGGACGAGTTGGACCTGATCCGTGAAGCGGCTAACGCCAGTATGTTGCGACGAAACTTTGAAGATTCTTCAGACCTCTATGTGCCTGAAGTGTATTGGGATTACTGCCGCATCAATGTGTTGGTCATCGAGCGTATTTACGGTATTCCAGTCAGTAATATTAAGACCTTGAAAGAGAAAGGTATGGACATGAAGAAATTGTCCGACCGTGGCGTGCATATCTTTTTCACCCAAGTCTTCAAACATAATTTCTTTCATGCCGATATGCATCCGGGCAATATTTTTGTCTCACATGAAACACCAGAGGATCCAAAATATCTAGGCGTTGATTTTGGTATTATGGGTACTCTGTCACCACGTGATCAGCGTTATCTTGCAGAAAACTTTTTAGCCTTCTTTAATCGGGACTACCGTAGAGTGGCTGAGCTGCATTTGGAGTCAGGCTGGGTGCCTTCAGAAACTCGCGTCGATCAATTTGAGTCGGCCATTCGTACCGTCTGTGAACCGATCTTCCAGCGTCCAATCAGTCAAATCTCTTTTGGTAACTTACTCCTAAGGTTATTTCAAACCGCGCGTCGCTTTAATATGGAAGTGCAGCCGCAGCTAGTGTTGTTACAGAAAACCTTATTGAATATTGAGGGTCTAGGTCGCCAATTAGATCCTGACCTTGATCTTTGGAAGACCGCCAAACCTTTTCTAGAGCGTTGGATGAATGAGCAAGTCGGACCGCGAGCCTTTATTAAAGGGATCAAAGATAATCTGCCGCAAACGCTAGAGCAATTACCTGAGTTGCCTGGTTTGATTCATCAGTTTTTAAATCAGCAGACTCAAGGCACACCGGCCGCTATTGAGCAGCAAAAAATCGAAATCGAAAAGTTAAATAAAGAATTGAAAAAGCAACGACGTCTATCGTGGTTGGTCTTGCTGTCTGGCACTCTCGCCGCGACTGCTGCCTGGTACTACTCATAAGCACACCGCTTCACTAGCTAAGATTATAAATAATGGACGTATCACCAATCCTTGACGGATTAAATAAAGAACAGCGTGACGCTGTTTCGGCAACGCCAGGTCCAACCCTAGTACTCGCCGGTGCCGGTAGTGGTAAGACGCGTGTGCTAGTGCATCGTATAGCCTGGCTCTGTCAGGTTGAAAACCTATCGCCCTATAGCTTGCTTGCGGTGACGTTTACCAATAAAGCGGCAGCCGAAATGCGTGCACGAGTCGAGAGCCTGTTAGGCAGTTCACTCAGTGGTCTTTGGGTAGGCACCTTTCACGGCCTAGCGCATCGCATGCTGCGATCACATCATGAACTAGCCAAGCTACCGCAATCATTTCAGATTTTAGATTCGGAAGACCAGAAACGCTTGGTTAAGCGATTATTGAAAGGCTTAGAGCTGGATGAAGCCAAATGGCCAGCCAAGCAAATGCAGTGGTTTATTAATGGTCGTAAAGACGAAGGCCTGCGTGCAGCCGATATTCCTGATGATGGTGATCTGACAACACGGCAGATGGTGCGTGTGTATGCCGCCTATGAAGCCGCTTGTAACCGAGCTGGTGTAGTCGACTTTGCCGAGCTGTTACTGCGTACTCTTGAGCTATTAAAGAATAATGAAGACCTGCGTCTGCACTATCAGCAACGCTTCCGTCATATCTTAGTAGATGAATTTCAAGATACTAACTCGATTCAATATGACTGGCTGAAATTATTGGCCGGTGCTAAAAACCCAATCTTCGCTGTCGGTGATGATGATCAATCAATCTATGGTTGGCGTGGTGCACGGATTGAAAATATCTTTTCCTTCAGTAAAGAATACAGCGATACACAGACATTCAGATTAGAACAAAACTATCGCTCGACCAGCACCATCCTGTCTGCCGCAAACGAACTGATCAGTAATAACCAAGGGCGTCTCGGTAAGAATTTATGGACTGATGGTAACAAGGGCGATTCGATCAAATTGTACGCAGCCTATAACGAGCAAGATGAAGCGCGTTATGTGATTGAGCGTGTAAAAGAATGGGCTGAAAGTGAGGGTCGCCGGTTTGATGAGGCAGCTATCTTATATCGATCTAACGCTCAGTCTCGTGTCTTTGAGGAAAACCTCATCAACCATAGAGTGCCTTATCGCATCTATGGTGGTCTGCGCTTCTTTGAACGTGCAGAGATTAAAGACTGCTTATCGTATCTGCGATTGATGACCAATCATAATGACGACCCAGCTTTTGAACGCATCATTAACCACCCACCACGAGGGATTGGTGAGCGGACATTACAACTGGTGCGAGACAAGGCACGCACTGAGAGCATACCGATGTGGGATGCGCTGGCGCAGGTCGTTGCAGGCAACACACTGGCTGCTAGAGCACAGGGTGCCTTAGCCCAATTCATTACGCTGATTGATAGGCTGGCAGCTGCCAACCAACAATTAGAACTGATTGAACAAGTAGAAAATGTAGTCATCAACTCAGGTTTGATTAAACACTTTGAAAAAGACAATAGTGAGAAAGGCCAGTCACGGGTAGAAAACTTAACTGAATTAGTTGAGGCGGCACGTGGTTTTCGTCCTTCACCAGAAGACGAAGAAACGATGACGCCATTAGAAAGCTTCCTTGCTAACGCTGCCCTAGAGGCCGGTGAAGGGCAGGCAGCAAAATGGGAAGACTGTGTTCAGTTGATGACCTTACACGCAGCGAAAGGTTTAGAGTTTCCTCTGGTCTTTTTAGTCGGTATGGAAGAAGGTCTATTCCCAAGCAGTATGTCTAAAGATGAGCCGGGACGAGTCGAAGAAGAACGTCGTCTATGCTACGTCGGAATTACTAGAGCGCGTGAGCATTTAATGCTGAGTTATGCCGAAGCACGTCGCCAATATGGCACTGAAAATTATAACCCGCCGTCACGCTTTATTAATGAAGTGCCGGCTGAGTTAATGACTGAGGTTCGTCCGCGTGCAATGATTTCACGCCCAGTGACGCCACCAGATGCACGTCAGGCACGATCGACTTCAAAATACCGTGCTGACTCTTCAGAGACAGGTTTAAAAATAGGCCAGCGCGTATCACATGTTAAATTTGGTGAAGGCGTTATCTTGGATCAGGAAGGTAGTGGTAGTAGTGCACGTGTGAATGTTAAGTTTGCCAGTGCAGGGAGTAAGTGGTTAGTACTCGCTTACGCTAAGTTAACAAAGCTATAGATCATTGGTTTATTGAAAGTGTGAGCTAGATGAGTACACTTTTGGTAGCACTCAATTAGCTACATAGTCAGAGAGAGGATTTTCTTCAAATGGAACGCCGTCATTTTTTACGTTATCTAGGGATTGGAGCAGCCAGTGCAGGCATTAGCGCCTGTGGCCAAGAGAGCAGCACAGCTGCCGCCAGCTGTGAAGAAACAAATCAGGCAACATTTGAATGGAAGATGGTCACAACCTGGCCGAAAAATTTCCCGGGCTTAGGCACTGGCGCTGAGTTTCTGGCGCAACAAATCAATGAGATGTCGAATGGCCGCCTGACAGTCAAAGTGTATGGAGCTGGAGAGATTGTTCCTGCCTTTGAGAGTTTTGATGCCGTTGTTGGAGGTACTGCAGAGATGGGTCATGGCTCAGCGTACTATTGGAAAGGTAAGAATCCAGCCTTCCAATTCTTCTCCACTGTCCCATTTGGCATGACTGCAAACGAGATGAATGCTTGGCTTTATCACGGTGGTGGTATGGAGCTGTGGCAACGCGCCTATGAGCCATTTGGTTTGGAGCCTATGCCTGCCGGTAACACCGGTGTGCAAATGGGCGGTTGGTTCAATAAAGAGATCAATTCTCTGGACGATCTGAGAGGCCTGAAAATGCGTATCCCTGGATTAGGTGGCGAAGTCCTGCGTTTGGCAGGAGGGACACCGGTTAATGTACCGGGTGGCGACCTATTTATGTCATTAAAAAACGGTGTAATCGATGCAACCGAATGGGTGGGGCCCTATAACGACCTGGCCTTTGGTCTGCATGACGCCGCTAAATACTATTATTCTCCCGGCTGGCATGAGCCAGGCACAACGTTGGAATGTATTGTAAATAAAGAGGCGATGGCGCAGTTGCCAGCCGATTTGCAAAGCATTGTGCGCAATGCAGCACGGGTTACTAATGCGAATATGATGCTGGAATATGTTGCTAAAAATAACGATGCATTAGATGTGTTGATCAATAGACACGGCGTCGAAGTCCGTAGCTTTCCTGACGATGTAATCGAAAAATTACGCGAGTTATCGGCCCAAGTAGTGGCTGAAGTGGCTGGAAATGATGCATTTTCACAGGAAATTTACGATTCTTACCTAAACTTCTCGAATAAATCAAAGGCTTGGTATCAGCTTTCGGAACAGGCCTACCTGAATCTACGTTAGTCGTTCTGAATCAGGTGATATTGACCAAAGTATTCAATTTAATATCAAATCGACGCCTGCTATACTGGTGGGATACTAATAAGACTTAAACGTCTAAACGAAACACACGAGGGAGGATCGATGGACGACCTATATACAAAATGGAAAACAATGTGGGATGCCAAAGAGCCGACCACTCAAATGTTCTTTTTGATCAACGCTATCATTGCGTTAATCATCACTTCTAAGGCATTTTCAAAAAATTCTGAAACAACAACTGCAAAGCGAGCTGTTACCTTATTTATCGGTATCGCTTACCTAGCGATTGTAATTACGGGTTATTTGCAGCTGGTACCAACGGTATCACCTTACCAATAGCAGCTGGGTTTAAGCCCAGTGAAAAAGACGCGTTTATCGCGTCTTTTTTTTGCCTGCGATTTAGTAGGCAATCGGCCTAAAAAAACTAAAGCTGATTTGGCAACCAAGTGACTAAACCCGGCCATTGGCTCAACACCAGCAATGTGAATAATTGGATCAGCACGAACGGGATCACGCCACGATAGAGCTGTTGCGTTGTGAGCTGTGTCGAGGCCACACCACGCAAATAAAATAGCGCGAAGCCAAAAGGTGGTGTCAGGAAAGAGGTTTGTAGATTAATCGCAATCATAATACCTAGCCAAATCGGATCGATGCCCATGGCTAACAAAATAGGGCCGACAATCGGTACCACGACAAAAGTGATCTCGATGAAGTCGAGTACAAAACCAAGCACAAACATCACTAGCATGACCACTGCGACTGCCGCCAAAGGCCCGCCTGGCAACTGGGTTAAAAATGCGTGCACCGCATCATCCCCCCCGTAGCCTCGGAACACTAAAGAGAAGATCGAGGCGCCAATAAAGATCGCAAAGACCATGCAGGTCACCTGCACGGTCGTGCGGCTAGTCTCTTTGATGCAGCTCATATCCAGTTGATCATTGCGCCAAGCCAGCAGCAGAGCGCCAACGGCACCGACCGATGCCGCCTCAGTAGGTGTTGCCACCCCTGCGATAATCGAGCCGAGTACAGCAATAATTAAAAGTAGTGGAGGGAATAGCGCATCTAAGGTTTGTTTCCAGTTTAATTTAGACCCTGCATCGTGGCTTGTTGCAGGCACCTGCTCAGGTCGCCACCAGCTAACGAATAATAAATATAAGATGTAAAAGCTGACTAAAAGTAAGCCAGGAAGAATAGCCCCTGCAAATAGATCGCTGACTGATAGAGTCTCTGGCGAAAAGATGCCTTGAGCTAGCTGTGCTTGTTGATAGGCGTTGCTAAGGACATCGGCGAGCAACACCAAAATAATAGAGGGTGGGATGATCTGTCCGAGTGTCCCTGAGGCACAAATAATACCGGCCGATAAACTCGGTGAGTAACCGCGCTTGATCATAGTCGGTAGAGATAACAAGCCCATCGTTACAACTGTGGCGCCAACGATGCCGGTGCTAGCAGCTAGTAACATACCGACAATAATCACCGATAGGCCTAAGCCTCCACGCAATGAACCGAATAGACCGCCCATGGCATCCAGTAGCCTTTCTGCAATCTTAGCGCGTTCTAAAACCACGCCCATAAAAATAAATAGCGGTACTGCCATCAAGATCTGATTGGTCATGATGCCGTAGATCCGGCTCGGCAATGCCTGCATCAGACTACTATCAAAGCCACCTACAAAATTGCCCAAGGCAGCGAACAATAGGGCTACACCGGCGAGACTAAAGGCAACCGGAAAGCCGCAGAGTAAGACGGCGATCACACCAAAGAACATGACAAAGGCTAACCACTCCATACTAACGGCTAACCTTGTTTGTTGGGCGCAATAGCTGCAGTTGATCGATCATGTTGGCGATCACTTGTAAGGCTAATAACGCTGGCATCATTGGAATCAGTGTCTTCAGAATAAACACTAAAGGTAGACCGCCCGCTTCTTGTGAGCCTTCAAATAGTCGCCAGGCGTTGCCTGTGTAATTCCAGCTGACGTAGATTAAAAAACTACAGACAGGGAGCAATAAAAAAATACCACCGAGTAGATTGACCCATGCCTTTTGTCGCGTAGTGAAATATTGATAAAAGACATCTACGCGTACATGTTGTTCATGTTTTAGGGTGTAGCCTATCGCCAGCATAAACATGAAGCTATGAAAATAGACCACGCTTTCTTGCATTGCGATGGAGCCAAAATTGAAGCCATAACGGAGTAAGACAATCGCGAAGGTGGTTAGCACCATGGCTAACACCAGCCATGCAACAACGCGACCAGTCCATTCATTTATCTGGTTTAAAAACTGACTGAGTTTATTCAGCATAAGATCGAATAGTTCTAAATTAAGTGATGGCTAAGGGCATGCTTTATAGATCAAGCAGTCTAGCTTTTTCTTCGTTGGATGGTTCAAAGTTACGGCCTTCATAGAAATCAAAAATAGCGGCAACAATCTCAGAGGGCTCATCAATGATCTGAATCAGATCTAAGTCTGATTCCGAGATGGTTTTTTCAGCCAAGAGTGACTGTTTAAACCAATCGATTAAGCCAGCCCAGAAACTCGCCTGCACTAGAATAATCGGAATGCGTCTTGATTTGCCAGTTTGTACTAAGGTTAAAATTTCAGCGAGTTCATCGAGTGTGCCAAAACCACCGGGGAGTACCACGTAGGCCGAAGCGTATTTTACAAACATCACCTTGCGTGAAAAGAAATGCCTGAAGGTCAGACTGATATCTTGGTAATCATTACCTGATTGCTCATGGGGTAAAGAAATATTTAATCCCACGCTGGGTGACTTGCCATCAAAAGCGCCTTTGTTGGCGGCCTCCATAATACCCGGGCCACCACCGCTAACGACGGTGAATCCAGCATCGGATAATTCACGCGCGACGGTTTCAGTCAGGGCGTAATAGGGATGGTCTTTTGCAATTCTAGCCGAGCCAAAAATACTGACAGAGGGTGCAATCTTTGAGAGTCGTTCAAAGCCGTCTACAAACTCGGCAATGATCTGAAAAATCTTCCAGCTCTCGCGGGTTAAGGTGACACCGCTTTCGTCGCCAGTGCTAAAACGATGTTCTTGGCTTTTATCTGGCATAAATACGTTTTCCTTTGCAATTGTCATCATGATAACGTTGCCGGAGAGTAGTAAACAACACTAAATGAATCCGTATGCCTAAGCCAGAAAAACCATTACTCGTCCTTGTTGACGGGTCATCCTATTTATACCGTGCATTTCACGGCCTGCCACCGTTAACCAACCGTGAAGGTATGCCGACGGGAGCGGTCTATGGTGTCTTACGCATGCTACGTAAATTGATTGAAGAATCTTGCCCTGATCGTGTCGGCGTCATCTTTGATGCCAAAGGGAAAACCTTTCGACACGATCTCTATGCCGAATACAAGGCCAATCGACCACCGATGCCGGATGATCTGCGGGTGCAGATTGAACCACTGTATGACGCTATTCAAGCACTGGGTATGCCGATGCATGCGATCCCAGGCGTTGAGGCCGATGATGTCATTGGTACCCTCGCTAAGCAGGGCGTTGAGGCCGGCTATCAAGTATTGATATCCACCGGTGATAAGGATATGGCGCAGTTAGTGAATGATGATGTGCGTTTGATCAACACCATGAACAACAGCCTGCTTAAGCCAGACAGTGTGCATGATAAATTTGGTGTTAATGCGGAACAGATCATCGACTACCTCGCCTTAATGGGAGACAAGGTCGATAACATCCCGGGGGTGCCTGGGGTTGGACCAAAGACCGCAGCCAAGTGGCTAGGCCTGTATCACACGATGGATGGCGTGATCGAAAATGCGGATAAAATCGGCGGTAAGATTGGTGAAAAATTACGCGCGGCACTGCCTCAGTTACCGCTGTCATATGAGTTAGCAACGATCGACTGTGCGGTGAAGCTTGAATTCGTTCCTGATGAACTGCAAATGATGGAACAAGATAAGGACCAGTTGCTTTCACTGTATGAGACGCTAGGCTTTAATTCTTGGCTGCAGGAACTACAAGGGGGACAGGCGAAGACGGCCGATGGTCAGGTTGCACCTGCTAGCAGCAAGAGTCAGCAGGCCTTACCCGGCGAATACGAATTAATCCTCAGTCTAGAACAGCTAGAGCAATGGGCGCTAAAACTGGCGGATGCTGAATTGATCGCGTTTGATACCGAGACCGATAGTCTCGATTACATGCAGGCCAATTTAGTCGGTATGTCATTTGCAGTAGAGGCGGGCAAGGCGGCCTATCTACCGCTGGCACATGATTATATCGGTGCGCCGGAACAAATTAGCCTAGAACAAGCCCTGAAGGTGTTGCAGCCGATCTTAGAGGACCCTACACGGCCTAAGCTGGGACATAACCTAAAATACGATCAATCGGTATTAGCGCGCCATGGCGTGCGTCTGTTGGGTATCCAGCATGACACCATGCTGCAGTCTTATATCAATGATTCGACCGCCAGCCGGCATGATCTCGACAGCCTCTGTCAGCTGCATTTGAACCACGAAAACATTAAGTTCACCGATGTCGCCGGTAAGGGCGCCAAGCAAGTAACGTTTAATCAGGTGGATTTGGCAGTAGCACTGGACTATGCCGCAGAAGATGCGGATATGTGCTTGCGACTACATAACAAACTATGGCCACGCCTAAGCTCAAATCATCGCGCAGAAAAGCTGTATTGCGAGCTAGAGGTGCCAGTGTTGTCGATTCTGTCAAAAGTTGAGCGCAACGGTGTGTTTATTAATAAAGCACTACTGCATGAGCAGAGTGGGGAGTTGGCGAGCAAGCTCGACCAACTACAAGCAGAGGCCTTTGCCGCAGCGAACACAGAATTTAACTTGGATTCACCAAAGCAGTTACAAAGCATCCTGTTTGAGGATTTAGGGCTACCGGTTATTCGTAAAACCCCGAAGGGGCAGGCCTCGACGGCCGAAGATGTGCTGCAGGAATTGGCGCAAAACTATGATTTACCTAGAATTATTATTGAATACCGCTCCTTAAAGAAGCTCAAGTCGACCTATACCGATAAGCTGCCACAGCAGATCGATCCAGATAGCCAGCGCATCCACACCTCCTATCATCAGGCGGTTGCCGCCACTGGACGACTTTCATCCAGTGATCCCAATTTACAAAACATCCCGATTCGCAGTGAAGAAGGCCGGCGTATCCGCCAAGCCTTTATTGCGACGCCAGGGCATACCCTGTTGGCCGCTGACTATTCACAGATTGAATTGCGCATCATGGCGCATCTATCGAAAGATCAGCGCCTATGTGATGCCTTTGCGGCCGGTGAAGATATCCATAACGCCACAGCAGCCGAGGTCTTCTCAATGGCTCGTGATGCGGTCACTAAAGACCAACGACGGGCGGCGAAGGCGATCAACTTTGGCTTAATCTATGGCATGTCGGCCTTTGGATTGGCTAAGCAGCTGGGTATTAGCCGTTCTGAGGCAGCCGAGTACGTTAATCTTTATTTTGAGCGTTATCCGGGGGTGAAGGCCTATATGGAGAGTACGCGCGTACGGGCACACGAGCTTGGCTATGTTGAAACCTTATTCGGTCGACGCTTGTATCTGCCTGAAATCGAATCACGTAACGCGCAACGTAGGCAATATGCCGAGCGTACCGCGATCAACGCCCCGATGCAGGGTACCGCGGCCGACATTATTAAGCGTGCGATGCTCAGTGTGGATCAATGGATAGAAGACTCAAATCAAGACGTGCGCATGATTATGCAGGTGCATGATGAATTGGTCTTTGAACTGTCGATAGATCGGCTAGATATAGTGAAGCCAGAGATTGTGCGATTGATGTCTGCGGCAGCTGATCTGATTGTGCCGCTGGAAGTGGATGCAAACAGTGGGGATAACTGGGATCAGGCGCACTAAAGCGGTTATTTATTTTATGCCGCTAAAGGAACTAAATTAAATTCAGCGACTCTATTATCGTGACGTTCATTGATGATCGTTCCTCTCTAGCAGTATAACGATACCTGAAATCTAGGTGTTGACTCGATATCCCCAAGCGGCCTCATGCTTCTTGGGGTTTTTTTATGCCCGTAAATTTATCTGTTCTGCTTATTCTGGAGCCTGTTTTGGGGCCAAATCTAGCCAATTACAGATTTTTTCAGAGGCCTCATCCAGGCCGACCTTGTTCAGTGCTGAGAATAATTGCACGCTAACACCGATCTCCGCGACCTCACTCAACTCCTTGCGTACGGCAAAAAGCTGCTGATTTGCTTGGTTTCTGCCTAATTTGTCACACTTATTGAGTAGGATATGAATGTCACAGCGATTAAAGACACACCATTCCAGCATAGAATAGTCGGCATCACGTAGGGGGTGGCGGATATCCATCACCAAGATCGTCCCACTCAAGGCCTTTCGGGTTGAATAGTAGTGCTCCAGCAGTTTGATCCACTTCTGTTGCTGTTTGAGCGGCGCCTTAGCAAAGCCATAACCGGGCAGATCGACCAAGCAAGCATCCTCATTGACCCGGAAAAAATTGATCAATTGGGTCCGTCCAGGTGTTTTCGAGGTACGTGCCAAGGCCTTTTTTGTACATAAAACGTTCAATGCGCTGGATTTGCCCGCATTAGAGCGTCCAGCCATCGCAACTTCGAGGCCTACGTCATCTGGGAGGTTAGCGGCCGCGCTCGAGCTTAGGTAGAATTCAGTCTGAGATAATAGTTGTGGATAAGACATAGGGCTTTCAGTTGGTTTGTTTTGCGGCGTATCGAGCTTTCGTGGTATATAAGAGCGCGCTAAAAAAAGATTAATGATAGCGTAGTTTAAATCGCTCACGCATATTGGGAAGAGTACATGAAAAAATTAATTCAGTTGGCTTTAGTTGGTTCAGTTTTGATCGGGCAGGGCCTTATGGCGCAAGGTGACGTTGGGGCCGGTAAGGCCAAAGCAGCGGCCTGTGCAGCATGTCATGGCGCGGATGGTAACAGCATGAATCCAGCATGGCCAAAACTCGCTGGGCAAGGCGAAAAATACATTGCGACACAGCTTAAGCACTTCAAATCAGGCGCGCGTAAGAACGCCTTGATGCAAGGCCAGGCGATGGCGCTATCAACACAAGATATGCAAGACCTAGGCGCGTACTACGCCAGTCTAACGACGTCTCCAAATGCAGCCAATCCAGATACGCTTGAGCTAGGTCAGGCGATCTATCGTGGCGGTATCATGAAGAAGGAAGTCCCCGCTTGTATGGCCTGTCACTCACCGGATGGTGTTGGCAACCCTAGCGCTGCGTTCCCTAAGATTGCCGGCCAACATGCGGCCTACAGTGAAGCTCAGTTAAAGTCATACCGTGCAATCGAGCGTGATTATGACAGTGCTAAAATCATGAGTGGCGTGGCTGAACGTATGACCGATGAAGAGATTCGTGCGGTTGCTGAGTACATGTCTGGATTGCATTAAAGTTAAGTAGTGAACCTAATTATTTAGGTTCACTCATAAGCATAACTTTTTGTATTCATAATTTAGAGGTCGTCAAACATGTTGCACTTGATTCGAATTGGATTCCTCACACTGCTGACTAGTGTGCTCATTATGACTGCGGTCCAGGCCGATGATCACGGCCGCTATCGTGAAGGACAACATTACACGCGTTTGGCGACACCGCTGCCGGCACTGGAACCCTCTGCTGCAAAGCATGAAGTGGTCGAGTTGTTTTGGTACGGCTGTTCACACTGTAACGACTTTGATCCCTACTTAGAGGTTTGGAAGGTTAAAACTCGGGCCGATGTGAACTTGGTGCGAGTGCCTGCGATCTTCAACCCTCGTTGGGAGCAACATGCCCGCGCTTTTTACGCGTTAGAGTTGATGGGTGATCTAGAAAAGGTTCACACACTGATCTTTGAAGCGATTCATGATCAAGGTAGATCGTTGCATAACGTTGGATCTATGGCCCGTTTCTTAGGCTCGCATGGGATTGATGAAGATGAATTTCGTGAAGCCTTCGACTCTTTTGCAGTCGAGACTAAGATTAACCGCGCAAAGCAGCTGATTAGAGACTACCAAGTGACCGGTGTACCGGCCATTATTGTTGATGGCACCTATAAAGTAACAGGCTCTAGTGCAGGTGGTTATCAGCAGTTGATCGGTGTGATCGAGATGCTAACCAAAGATTAATTTGGCAGCTAGAAACATTTAGACAGTCGCGCAAGTAACGGCAATCGCCTATACTTGCGCGCATAATTTTTATATCAGATTTTGAACGAGGAGTTCCCTTGGAAGACAAACAGTTTACTACCTACTTTGTATCAGTACTTGGCGCCTTGGCGGTCTTTACTATCACTATCTTAATTCTAGCTAATAGCTTAACTAGTGAGGCTGACGAGCTGGATAAAGGTATTGCATTAGCAATTGCTGAGCGTACTCAGCCAATGGCTAATGTCTATGTCGGCACAGTACCTGCTGTAACCAAAGCCCCTGCGGCGATGAAAGTGGCATCGGTTGAAATGAGTGGTGAAGCAGTCTACCAACAGGTCTGTGCCGCTTGTCATAACGCAGGTGTTATGAACGCGCCAAAGCCTGGCGACAAGTTAGCTTGGGATCAGCGTTTAGCTCAAGGTATTGAAACGGTATACGCCAATGCAATCGGTGGTATCCGTGGCATGCCAGCCAAAGGTGGCCGTGCAGATCTATCGGATGCTGCGGTTAAAGCTGCAGTCGATCACCTAGTTAAGTAAAACCCTTCTATTCTTGGGCGTCCGACCGGGCGCCGTTATGGCGATTGAAGATCTGTCGATAGCTAGCCGCTTCTAGCAGCTGTTGCTCAGAGACAGTCTTCTCGTCAGCCATATCAGCAATGGTTCGCGCCACCCGCAATAATCGGTGAAAGCCTCGTCCACTGAGGCGATACTGTTCATTAATCTCTTCCGCTAAACGCTTGGATGCTGAATCCATCTGGCACAGCGCCTCTATCTCTGTCCCGCTAATACGCGCATTACTCTCACCCTGTCGTTGTAGCTGCTGTTCCCGTGCATGACAAATTTTTTGGTAACGTTCGTTGCCATCATCTGGCTCACTGCTGGCCGCACATTTGCTTAGGGTAATCTTCGGCACACTGACCAGTAAATCGATCCGATCCAATAAAGGCGCCGACAGCTTTCGTTGATAGCGTTGGATCTGTTGTGGGCTGCATTCACACTGACCATAACGATTAATATCGCAGCCATTAGGGCAGGGGTTCATTGCCGCAATCAACTGAAAGCGCGCCGGAAACTCCAGCTGTGCAGCGGCCCTAGAAATAGTGATGCGACCACTCTCTAGTGGCTCTCGCATAATCTCTAGGCAGCTGCGATCAAACTCAGTCAACTCATCTAAAAATAACACCCCATGATGTGCGAGAGAGATCTCACCCGGTCTGGGCTGTGAACCACCACCGGCTAGGCCATTGGCAGAGACCGAATGATGTGGGCTGCGAAAGGGCCGCTGCATTAACTCGGCCGGTGTCATAGCTAATGGATTAGCGATCGAATAAATACTGAGAACCTCAATCGCCTGCTCTGTAGTCATCGGTGGCAACAAGGCAGGCACATGACTGGCGAGTAAGGTTTTGCCAGAGCCAGGCGAGCCGACCATCAATAGATGATGTTCACCTGCCGCCGCCAAGGTCAGTGCACGCTTAGCCTGTTCCTGTCCACGGATAGCGGCCAGACTATGCGAATGCTCAGTGTTAGCTTGGATGCCTTTTGCAATAACTGGTGAGAGACAATCATGCTGAACCAAGTGGCTACAGATTTGAATTAGATCATCTGCACAAAAAGTTTCCTGTCCCGTCAGTAACTCCAGCTCATGTCTATTTTCACTGGCCGTGATTAAGCTTCGATTATCTTTAGAACAAGCCAGTGCGCTGGGTAGCACACCTCGCGTATGGCGTAGCTCACCACCTAGCCCAAGTTCAGCAATAAACTCATAGCGATCCAAGTGCTTACATTGGATCTGTTCAGACGCAAGCAAGATGCCCAGTGCGATTGGTAAATCAAATCGCCCCCCTTCCTTAGGTAACTCTGCCGGAGCCAAGTTGACTGTGATGCGGCGAGATGGAAACTGAAACTGACTATTTTTGATCGCCGCTCGAACACGCTCCTTACTCTCGCGAACGGCGGCCTCGGGTAAGCCAACAATAGAAAAGCAGGGCAGGCCGTTCGATAGATCAACCTCCACCAGAACAGCAGTAGCCTGCATCCCGGTTTGTGCTCGGCTATGAACGCGGGCAAGCGCCATTAGTGATAATGCTGTACTGACATGGCTCGGTGACTCCTAGTATGAGAGTGAATCTCACACTATAGAGGCTTGGTGTTGCTTTAGGGATATAGGTGTTCAGTTGTGCGTGGAAACTATGAAAGTTATCTGGGATTGATTTGGGCTCGATCCTAATAATCAATTGACTTTATTTATTATATGTTTTATTTGTTATTAGGGTGTCTATTGAATAATCAAAAGAAATCAATCGAGTCTGACCCTATTGATTTCTACTTAATAGAGAGTAGATATGGAATTATCACCACATACTCAGTTCTTCGGAAGTTTAGTTGACTTAGACTGCCATATTCAGGATCTAAAATTAATCTTGAAGAAAACTGAGGAGATAGAGTTTTCAGAACACGATGAAAAAGGTACTTTGATAGCTGATATACATCCGGATATCACTCGAAAAAGTTTTATCGTAACTTTATTAATTTCATTAGACAGTCAGCTTGCTGGGTTCTGCAATCTATTAATGAAGTACTCAGATGAACCCTTGAAATGGAATGATTTAAAGGGTACAGCATTGGATAGATTCATTAAGTATACGGAAAAGGTCTGCGGCTTAGACTCAGTGTGTGACGAGGCTACTAAACAGAAAGTTAAGGGACTTATCGAAGTTCGAAATTGTATAGTTCACAATGACTCTTGCTTAGAAAATTACGGGAAGGCTACATTAATCCGAAATTTTTCATCTCATATATCAGGTATGGATCTGGATGATGATTACATCGAGCTTTCATACGAAGCGTGTTTAGAGTGCGCAGATATGGTACCAGCCTTCATAAGGCAAGCGTATAATTCGGCATTAGAAAAGTTTCCAAGTAGTTAATATGGGGCTTGTTTACAGAACAAGTTTGGCAAGCGGACGCAAAAAAGCCGCGCCGCTTCCAAAGGCGTTATACGTCTAAAGAGGATTTTACAATAGAATCAATAGGGTCAGACTCCATTGATTTTTGAATAACAGTTGGCTGCTGTTCATGCCCTACACTATAAGTCTCAGTACTACTTGAGCTTCTCCAAACGCTGTTCCAGTTGTTCTAGGCGCTCACGGGTGCGTAAGAGCACCTGCTTCTGACTATCAAACTCTTCACGCGTAACCACATCTAAGTCCTGCAGCATCGATTGTAGGGCGAGTTTCATCTTGTCCTCACCAAAATCACGTAGGTCTTCAACGTTGTTGGGTAATAAGGCTCGGAATTTGCTGATGGCTTGTTCCA
>Ga0206128_1000277_pt1 | contig 61163 bp, 55 predicted proteins | sample Helgoland_Spring_7_FD_148601 | JGI IMG/M metagenome (GOLD analysis project Ga0206128, IMG submission 148601) | Pelagic subsurface seawater microbial communities from Kabeltonne, Helgoland, North Sea - Helgoland_Spring_Bloom_20160426_1 | ecosystem: Environmental > Aquatic > Marine > Epipelagic ... | reverse complement strand
GAAATTTTTCATTTTTTTGATTTTTGATTTTAAGTTAAACATGCTTGTATTATACTATATAATGGATTGTATGTCAAGGGAAAAAAATTAATTTCCTGTACTTCCGAATCCACCTTCTCCGCGATCTGTTTCAGATAGTTCATCAACCTCTTCGATATCGACCCAAGGAAGCTTCATAATAATCAATTGAGCTATCTTGTCTCCGTTTTTATATTGCTTGCGACCTAATTCGGGAATACTCATTCTGATTTTAATTTCTCCGCGATAACCTGAGTCAATTACTCCGACTGAGTTTCTTAGATAGTGGTCTGTCTTAGATATACTTGACCTAGGAAAAATGTATCCCACATAGCCTTCTGGTATTTCCATAGCCAAGTCGGTTCCGTATTCAATGAAATATCCGTTGCTTATTGTAGTGGTTGCAACCAAGTCAATTCCTGCATCGCCTTTTTTGGCGTAATTTGGGATTTTTGCTCGATTATCTAATTTTTTAAATTTTAATTTAATTTTGCTCATTTTTTATTCTTTTTAAATATTTTTTTGTGTATCACGCGAGGTTTTCTGTCGAAAATTTTTTTTCAGATTTGGGGTTATTTTATTCTGACCTCTTTCCATGAAACCAGTTTTGCCTTAACCAAATCCCTTATGTGTCTTTGCTTCTGGCTTAGTTGACTGTTGCCGCTCTTTACCTCTATAAAAGTTATCTCATCATCTCCGAATGAAATATAATCTATAGGCTGCCTTTTGAACGAGCACCTCTCGGGTTCAAAATCAAATTGATCCAGGAATGGCGCAAGCGTTTCTGCTATATGCCCGAGCCTAACCTCTCCGCTTTTCTTTTGCGACAAAACTTTTTTGCGAGCCAGCGTTTCTTCTTCTAATTTTTTTTCCAATTCTTGTTGCTTACTTATTAATTCAGACTCTTTTCTTTTTAGCTCGGCATTACTTAATGATGTTATGCCTTGTTGTTTTGATATGCTTAATTGAAGCTCTTTTATAGTTTTATTTAAATTTTCTTCTCTCTGTATGGATTCAGCTTCTCTCTCGCGCAACTTAGTTCTTAAGAATTCGTTCTCGGGCTCCCTGTTGTCGGCATCGTCCTTTATTGAGTCTTTAAAAAAGATTAAATAAACAATAAAGGTAATAGACAGAAATAATAAAACTTCAATCATTTAGTTTTACTTTTTCCAAACTTTAAAAGACTTTAGCTTTTTCAATTCTTTTATCTCGACTTGGCAGACCTCTTCTTTTGTGTTCGGTCTTCTATATACCCTATACTTCGCCTGCTTAGCTAGGGAGACGAAAGGTAGGTCATACCTAATTTTACTAGAACTTCCGCACCAAGAAATAAGCTCTTTTCTGTTGACAAATACAAAATCTTCGGTCCTTTCAAAAACAACAAAATGCGCGTCTCCGTGCAGCCAACCCGGGTTTCCATAGGAATTTTTAAACTCTAACCAAAGCCAATCTTCGTTTTGTTTTTTGTTTTTTATTTTTTTAAGGTCAATTTTAATAACAATAGGCTTTTCCTCTTTTCCTTTGCCTTTGAGCAAGTGCGATACGTTTTTGCAGTTATCTGTAAATCCTCTTAGTTTTTCAGGGCAGTATCCCTTTGATTCAGCTAAAGTATTAAATGGATATTTGTTTCTCGTGTCAGACATTTAGCGAATTCTTGCGGGAGATGAGGTATGCACTACTTTGACTTTATTAAAGTCTGGATCTTTCCATTTCTTTAATACGTCAACGAGTTTTTGCGCCCTAAATTCAGCATCCGTTCTCGATTCGTAATTCCTGTGTTCTGTCCTTCTTGAGTTTCTTGTAACTACATATACTTTTTTTTGTATTTTGTCTGTCATTTTAATTATATTGATTTTAATAAGTTTTTACCAAAATTGGTAATCTTTCTTTCTCCGTCTATTTGCATGAAATTTTTGCGAAGTAAATATACTTCATGGTCTCTCCTGAGAGAGGTTGGGCTTAAGCCTGTTACCGCAGATAGCGTTTGAAGCTTGCAGCTTCCTCTGTCTGCAAGAATGTCCAGTATTTGCTTCTCTGTACAGGTTATTCCTTGCGGTAAAATGCCAAGTAAGTCAACTAATACATTAAAGTCCGACAACTTAAACTCGCTTTTGTTTTCGCTTTCACAGTACAATACCACCTCTTTTGATCTCATTACGGCGTTACGGGCATTTCCTCTTACCGTTGAAGATAAAGATTTTAACGATTCTCCCGAAAAGCTTATCCCATCGCAGTTAAGCTTTAGGATTTCTCCTAAATTAGAATCCGAGTACTGCTCGAAGTCAACCGTGGTTAATCGGTCTTTTAATGGGGGGAATAATTTGTCACTTTCTGTTGTTGCAAAAATAAATGTCTGCCTTGAAAAGTCAAAAGTAAAAGTTTGTTCGTCGAACGTAAATTCTTTTGTGTTTGTTTTTTCTGTGTTGAATATGGTTAAGAATGCCATTGTTAAATCTTTTGGAAGCGCATGAGCTTCATCAAGAAGGATGGTAATTTCGTTATTCATTATCAATGGAATAAAAATCTGCGAAAAGAATTGCTCGTTGTTTTTTATTGTGGAGCAATTTAACTCTAGAAAGGGGCGCTTTGATCCGTCTTTGTTTTTTAAATTCTTCGCGAATTCTTTTGCAAATAAAGTTTTACCAAGACCCTTGGCTCCAACCAAGTTCAGAAACGGGCAAGTGCTTGTTGCTTCGTAGGCCTTTAGGTAAAAGTTTAATTTCTTCTTTACGTTGTCTTGCCCTATTAAATGTGAGAAATAATTATTCATTTTCAAAAGATGTGAGTGCATATTCGATTTTATCTTCTACGCTTTGAAGATCTGAGAAATCATTAGATACTTTTTTGCCTTGCAAGTAATTTGCATACAGCCTACTTTTGACCCACTCTTCGCTTACTGGTATAAAATTAACTTCTTGAGATGCGAGATCCATGATTTCGTCAACGGACAAGGAAACAATGCTTGAGCCACCTTTGGCAGCGCTATTTCGGCGCTTGCGCGGGGTGCCATCTTTGTTTAATGATATTTTTTTCATATAGGACTATTATAGTACAAGTAAGCCCATATGTCAAGATCATTCTTAAAGTTCCTTAATGTATTTCTCGAGCAGCAAAAAAGATTCTTTGGTTCTCGCTTCCCTTTCTCTTTTTCTTGTTGGGGATTTAAGCGTGGAACCTCTTTTCTTAACTTCTAGTCCGAAATTTATTTTTCTTAAGATCTCTTCCCATTCTTCTTTGGTTATGTCATTTGGGGGTTGTGAGTTTTTAGCTTTTAGTATTAAGTCAATAAATAATTGACATCCATCTTTGTGGTTTTTCTCTTTCTCTTTTTTTAAGAAAGGTTTCTTGACTAGGTTTTTTATACTTTTGAGTATTTTCATTTATTGCCAATGTTCTTTTATTGTGTTTGTTTTTATATTTTTTAAACTTATCACCTCGCAGAGAAAGCCGTCTTTATCTCGCCAGTCCATTGTATTCATGATTAAATAGTCGTGATCTACTCCTCCCACTTTTCCAAAGTGAAAGAACTGGAGTTCTAGCTCTAGCCTTTCTTTGTATATCAATTGGCATATTTCTCTTGGAGAAGTTTCTGATAGACCTATCAAAAGCACCGAGTAAAATAAATCTCCGTAGGACTCTTCCTGTTCGAATTTTATTGAACTTAGCGATTCTCCATTCTTGGCTTCACCGGAAAGTAGGGTCTTGTCCGAATATGAATTGCGAAAGGAGTCCGAAAGTTTATAGAACACAGCTTCCGCTTCGTCTTTATATATGTATTTGTGGGTTTGCTCTTTTTTCACTTCGGTGTAAAAATGGTGGACGCGGCGGGAGTCGAACCCGCGTCTTTAAATCTTAATAAATGAGAATCTACAAGTATAGTTAATTTTTTTTATAGTTGAGATATTAACATCAAACTTATTGTTTCAATTATTTGCCCCCGAATAATTCAGTGGACTACAGTTTATTAACAATAAAACCTTTTCTGTTTTTGCAGATTGATGACCCCTCTCCCACCGTATCTGCGTCTGGCGGGGAGGGGTAGCAGGTGTTTAAGCTGCTAAGGCGAGCTGTTCAACCTTTGGGCTGAAAGCTACAACACGATTTTTATTCTTGCCATGTACAAGGTTGCGCCTTTTAACGAAGCCTGGCACCTCTTCGACTTGCATCATACTTAATCCAATTTAAATCAAATCCAGTACGCGCCCAAAACATTTACTTGCTATTCTTTCCGAGATCTGCAAGTCCTTGGCCAAGGATGTAAGCGACAGCGGGAGTTAAAATCTGTACTATCGCATCTTGAGTGAGGTTTAATCCCCAGACATGATTGACGATTGGTACTGAAGTTGCCACTGCTGCAGCCCAAAACTTTTTGCTTTGCCAAAATTGTTTTTCTACCGTTTCCATTTTAACAGTTTAGAATAACTCGTCAGGAATTTCTTCGCTTGAGGTTTCTGTTGAGGATTTAACTTCTTGAACCGCTTCCTTGGCTACCTGCTCTACGTTTGCCTTGTTGGGGTTCGCGTCTTCAGATCTATAAACTACATAGTCTGGAGCTTTTTCGTTTTTCTCTTTACCCTTGTTCGTAAATACAACGACCTTGATTGTTTCTTCTACGCCTGGCATAGTTTCCATTTTAATTTGACCCGATAGGTACTTTTGGCTTTTCCCCGCTCGAACCCATAATGCTCCAAGCTCTCTGTTTTTCCACTCTGACTGTTTTTCTGTCATTTTTTCTGACTGTTTTTCTGTATTTTCCATAATTTTTTACTTGTTGTATAAATTTTTTAATTCTTCTATAAATAAAGGCTTTGCTCCTTGTGATAATTTGTTGTATTGTTTTTTTGCTCGAGAATAAACTCTCTTGCTTGTCGGATCCGCACTATTGGGATCAAAGTTTAAAATTTTTCTTATTTTCTTGGCTACTGTATTGTTCATGGTTTTAATTATAGTATATTTTTTTATATATGTCTTTTCTTTTCTGCAATTATTTCTAGGCAAGTAAATAAATTATCTTTCGGTGTGTGTTTGTGCATGATTTTAGGAATATTTACGGGTAGGGAGTTTTGCTCAAAGCTAAAAGCGGAGTCCCACGCGCAGTTAAAATTGGGGGAGCAGTTTTTTGAAACTTTCATCGATTGAGCTTGCAGTTCTTCTAGCATTCTATCTTGGTCGATTATTTTATAATTATAAAAATCCTGAGTAAAATTAAGCTGCTCGGCTTGAAGTTTTAAAAGTTTTTTGTTTGATGTTTTTTTTAAGAAAAATTCTTTTATTATCAGCTTGCCTTTTTTGTTGAGTATTTTTTTGCATTGAGATATTAGCTTGCCCAAGTCTCTTGTGTACCCCATGGTTTCTAGGAATATTATTTTATCAAAAGAAGCGTTATTGAATAGGTTGGAAATATTATCAAAGTCGCCTTTTCTATATAAAACCTTCGTCGACTCGACTGGGAGCTGGTTCTCGCAAAGATTTAAACCAAATATCTTTTTGCATTTTGTAGATAAAAGTTCCGATACCGACCCAAAGCCGCATCCGCAATCCAAAATCGATTCGTTTGCGAGAGGTTTAATTAAATTGATAAGATAATTTTCTAAATCTTTTTCGCTCTTTGGTCTGCACGCTTGAATGTATTTTCCGTAATAATTTCTGTATGAGGAGTTATGTTTTAAATAATGATTTATGGTCTTTTTTGTATTCATTTATGAAAGGATGATTTTTCCCAATCAAAACACCCAAAGTATATTTTTTTAAATTTATCTTTTGATGTATACCCTTTGGTTATTAATGATGAGTTGTTCGTGCTTGAATGAATATCAATAGCGGAATCTTGCCCTATATGGGGATCGCCAATTAATAATTCACGCGAAATACGTTGGCAGTAAGTCTCAGATTGTTTTATGTCGAATTTTTTATGATTAATTTTAGGGAAAACTGTGCAGTGGATAACTTTACCTCGAAAGGATAATTCTATTCCTTCTTTGTGAGGGGGCATTTTAAGGCGAAACGATTTGTTTATGAGCTTTATAAGTAATTCGTTGTATATATAGTAATATTTATTGTGTGATATATTATTGTTTAATTCTTGAATAACTAATGATGAGTTTTTGTTGTCGCTAAAATATATGGATTTGATCAGTTCTTTATTGTTGAAGTTGTATTTTATTGCAAAATTTAAACCCGATAACCCATTGGTTTCTTTGTTTAAGGTGGTATAATTTTGTTTCAATTTTCGACCGAGGAAGCTATTCTTCGTGAACCACTTAAAAAAAACAGAATCAAATATTTGTTCTCGATTGTATGTTTTATAATATAATTTAACCGAATTTATTAAGGAGTCAAAATCGAATGCATAGCCGTCCAGCGTTTTAAAATTAGACTTTAAGCTTGTGGAGAAATCCATAAAGTCTAGGAGAGAATCGGGCGACTGTCTTAATGATAAATATTCTCTAAGATTCATTCTTTATGTTTTCAAAAGATGGCACTACTTTGTTGAATTTCTTTTGAGTTTTATTATATAACTTTAACCAACCCAACATTCTGCCGAGTAACGGAAGGAATAAACAGTTCTTTGCGCTAATTCCGTTGTCTAGCGATAGGCTCGCAATAATGCATCCTATGTTCATTGGCACAGGTATGCGATTTTCAATGCGCAAGCAAAAGTTTGTGTGATCAGAGAACAAATGTTTAAAGTTGCTTTTTAAAGACAATACTCTTTCATCTTGCCCTTTGATTGACGGATGTCCAAATCCTAGTATTTTTTTGTCAACATTCTCTGACAGGACTTGACTGATGTCTTTTTTGTAATTATTTGATATAAATTGGGCGATCTGTTGTATTGGTAAGTGCTGATCTGTCACACAATTCAAACCTGCCGCAAAAGCCTGCGGAAGATCTGCTCCACAGTTCGCAGCTAAAGCTACTACCGCTGAGCTTGGGGGCTCGTTGTCAATGGGGAATTCTATAAAGATGCTAGATACGGCATTAAATAACTCAAGCTGATCTTCTGACACTTCGCTTTCTTTGGTTAAGTGGCTTACAGCTTCGTTAAAAAACATTTGTATCCCCTTCGAATTTTAAGGACACAATTTTAGCGCTCGCCTTTAGCTTTTTAGCTACCTCTTGAGCGTTACTTAGGGAAGCTTCGTTGTCGTGTTTAATTTCGAATACGAATTTTTTTACTCCCATTTTGAAAAGTTTTCTTCCTAGTTTGGTTCTTAATTTTGTCCCGATACCTCCCCTTCGGGAACTTGGATCAACAATAGTTATTACTCCTATTGATATTTTGTACTTTAGTTGATAGATTGTATTTATCTTGGTTGAGCAACAACTTAGCCCTGTTAACTTTCCGTTTTGAAAAAAGCCATAAATCGGATCATCTTCCAGTAAGATGGGTAAAATCTCAAACCTATAGAACGTATATGAGTTTTTGAGGGTTGGTAATAGTCCTGCAATATGCAGTTCGTCCTGATTTTTTAAAGAATTATGTATTAGCGAAACTATTTCTTCTTCGTCTTCGAATTTTAACGACCTTATTTGATTGTTTTCTAAGGACATAATAAACTACCCATAAAAGTCTTCATCTTCTTTTGAGCTCTTGAGCCAAAAAACTGACCCAACTATCGCAGCAACCAGAAAATCTCCGGGAAAAAATTCGAAATACGAGCTTGCTATTATTTCTATCATCTAAATTCCTTTCTTAGCAATCTCCATCTGTCTGAATCAATTGGTTTGCTTCCATTGTCGATAGCATACAGCATTTCTATTACTTCGTCAATGGTATTGTAGATATATTTATGAGGAAACATTCCAAGCATCCATAATGGAGTTTTAGATTTTCCGCCCTCCATGCTTACAAACACGGGCTTTTTCTCTCTAACCGCCGTGACGATTTCTTCTGCGCTTCCCCAGCTTGCAACTTCAGGAACGAGGTGCGCGATTATAAAATCGCTTCGATCTACTAAGTTTAAGTCATACGCCCTGACTGTTTTCATTCTTTCTGTTACTCGGTCGTATTGCTTTGTTCTCATCCACGTTTCCATTTCTTGTCTGGATGCTTCATCTTCTTCTACATCTTTTATGAAAGGTTTTTTGTATGGATCGAAGCAGGTAATGCTTAGCCGCTCAAGATCTTCTGTAACTTTATCTCTCCAGTTGCGCCCACTTACATATTGCATGTGCCCTACTAAGTAACATTTGGTTTTGTACAATAGATTTTTATCCGTCATTCATCTAGTATACTAAATACTAAATAAAATGTCAAGCTTATTTTATCTTGAAGCTATTGTGTGCAGGAAATATTGAGATGATATGGTGGATCCAAAGTTAATTTTAAAGGACTGTTTTGTTATGTCTGAAATTACATACGGAACTATTTGGTCTGACGACGAAGGCCAGGATACAACCGGAGACTGTTTCCATCCTGTAGATGTAAACACATACAGGTAGTCGTTATCGTATAAAACATCACCCAGAGACGCAGCGTCAGGCTTTAGCGAGTCTGCTAGTGGAATTTTTCCCCATAATGTGCCGTCTATGCATATATAATAATAATCATCGTCAAAGTCTGTATCTCCTCTCGTTCCGCTCGCCCTAAATATCTCTGCGGTAGTGGTTCTCCTCCATGTGTTTGTATCTGTCGCTAAATAATATTCCCAGCCATCGATGAATGAGTCGCCCGCAGACCCTTGATCATCAACTTTATAGGATATTTTAAGCTCTAGAGATGTGGATATAATGGGGTTTTTTGTAAAGGGCGAGGGGATTGGCACTTCGTAAGTAGATTGCCCTTCTATTATTTGATATTTAAAAGATTTCGATTCGGTTTGATGTAATGAAAAATTTCCAGTAACTCTTGCGCTAGTCTGTATTGAGTAGTTATTTGTTGGAACTGGGTTGTTGAATCGCACAGAATAGGAAGTTTTGTTTATGTTGAATGTATTAAAAAATAGCACTTCATCCTGGGAGTCGTTTTTTAACGTTGCGTGAATTACGGGCTCTGTGCCAAAAGTTTTCGGGAAGTCTATTTCGTAGGTGTCTTGGCCACTAATCAAGTTTGTTGAAAAATTTATTGATTCATCGTTGCCCTTTGGTAGCAACTGAACCCATTCCCCTTGACTTCCCGTTATGTACAATTCCTCTAAAAAAGAGCTTCCGCTAACGGAGAGGTTTCCCATTGGTGTGTCATTATTGATTGAAAATCTTCCAGATGAATCAACGAGAGCTCTTGTTTGCCCTTCTGTCTTGAAATTTATCTGGTTTTCGTCTATCAATATTTGACCGCCTGCCCCGGCAACAATTGAGATTTGATCTCCAGAGAATTTTATATAAGTATCTTCGTCCCCCGAGTGTATTATTTTGTTGCTCAAAGAAATGTCTCCTGAGACATTTAAGTCTCCGTTGATCTCCGCGTTTCCTTGCACATTTAAGTCTCCAATTAGGCCGCAATCTCCATTAATTTGAACCCCACTCGAAAACAATCCTGAGCCTCCCACATGCAAGTCTCCCGATGCGGTTATATCATTAAGTCCCAAGCTTCCTCCGAAGCGCATGTTTCCGAGAGCGTTAAATTCTCCCTCTATGAAAACATCTCCCTCTACATGTAACGCATAATCCGGCTCCCTTGTTTTGTTTACAAAGTTTGGCCCAATGCCCAGCTTTTCGAATTTACCTGTCGCTCCAACAAAGGAAAAACCGCTTATGTCACCGCTGTAAGTGGTGTCGACAACCTCGTTTAAGAAAACCGTGTCTCTAAAAGTGCATATGTCTGCAAAGGTTTTTTCTCCGCTGATTATTTGATTACCTGTTAGAGAAACCGTGTTTCCAACTATCGAGCTTTTTAAGGATTTGAATGTGATTTTTTCGTTTTTGACTCCAGATTTAGTAATTAGAAATAAAACGTCCGCGTCCGCATTCTCTTGCCCGCTTGGGATCAGCGTTGGATCTAGCAAATCAATATCAGAATATAAGGAACTGATTTCTTGTAAAGTTGATATTCTATTATCTACTGCCATGCTAGTTTGTTTGTTGGTTGTATTCTTCTGTGGAGATTGTATGAACTATGTAGTCTTCTGAGGTTTGAGCTCCTAATATTAAATTGTAATTATTTTTATTTACACCAGATATTGTGTAGGGGATAATCTCATTCAAGCCTTCTAGCTCTATCGACACTATTGGTGAGAAGTTGTGCTGTTCTGGAAAAGTGATCTCATGAGATAGTGATCCCGAAGGCAGAATAGATTTAAACCTCTGAAACCCCTTCTTGTTTGAGGAGAGGTTGCCGCTCGAGGGAGCCATTACTGTGGTATGTATGAAAAACTTTTCGTCGCTTATATTTTCTGCAAATTTTATTTTAAAGTCATAACTTGTTGATTCTGAAATGATATAGGGTATTACATATTGACCACTTAAGTGTTCTAAATTTATATTTATAACTGGATCTTCATGGAACGTTTTTGGCAGACTCACGACAAAGTCTTTTTGCCCGGATATTAAATTGCTCTTGAAGACCATCGCTTCATCATCTCCCTCGTAAAACTTGCGATAGATTCCTTGGTTTAATGCATAAACATCTTGAGAAAAGCTATTTCGATCTATGTGTAATATTCCAGAAGCCGTTTCGTTTGATGTGTTTATGAAATTTCCGCTTCCTATATTTACCTCATCCTTAAGCCTTATCTCGGTTTCGTTGATATTTATTAATCCAGTTTGATTCGTGTTGAATTCGATCTTGTTTTCTGAAAATTTTATCTTTTGCCCAGACTGGAACGATACATTCTCTTGAGCGTTTAAGTCATAAATTCCTGATAAGCCTCCCAGTATAATTCCGTCGCCTATTTGCCCAAAGCTCTCAAGAATATTTGTGCTTCCTGTGTTTTTAATTCCCTGCTCAATTTGTGCCGAGCCAAGAACTTGCAAATTTAGAGCTCCAAAGTCTCCTGTTTCATCGAGCTCTCCAGGAAATACTATAGTTCCTCCTATAATTAGGTCGTTTTCAAAAAGCGCTTCTCCGAAAATAGATATTAAGGAATTGTTCCCCGACTCTAGGTTTCCCGTTCCCGAGATTGGCACTCCAGCTTCCACCTTTGCAAATAAACCAGAATTTCCCACAAATCCGTATCCGCTAATTTCTCCGCTTGGGGTCGGGTCTTGAATGCTGTGGATATTAGCTCTTTTGGTTATGTGGCATTTATTCTCAAAGGTTTTTTCTCCACTTATCAATTGGTTCTCGTTAAGGTAAACCGAGTTTGTTAATGTCGACCTGTGAAAATTCAAAAAAGAAATTCTCTCGTTGCTAATTTTTGGCTTTGCCGTCATTAGGAACCAATCTTCGGATGCCCCTGTTTCTGTCGGCTCTATGTATGACTCGTTAAAGCATCCATCCCTAAGGTTTAATGGACCGCTTGTGTCTAATTCTGATATTCTTTTATTTGGCATAACGAGCAATGTTTATTACACTAAAATGGAAGAAATAGTGTAATATGGTTCGTGGCACAAGGAACAATCAATCGTTTAACTTACGAAAGGCTAGGTATTTTACTAACTAACGCTCCAGCGTATAAGGAGCAAGGCTCTAAATATGCCGATTTAGTTAGGGTTCAAAGTATGAGTTACGGGTTTTCTCATAAGGCCATAGATGTTAAGGGAGTGGGTAGCGATAGGTTATTCACGAGGAATGGGCAGAGCCCTGTAATACAGGCTCCAGATGTTAATTGCAATATCGAGTATCTTTTTTGCGAAGGTCAAAACGAAAGTCGAGCTGGTCTTTATATTGGAGAGCGGTCAAGTATATTAAAAAATTTCATTTCTTCCTCTACTACAGACGACATAAATATTATTGTTGTCGCTTCCGATAAGGAAAGTAATAGGGATGTTAATTTTTTAAAAAACGAGCAAGATTTTAACGATTACAATATAATTGGTTTTGGTAATTCTTTTTTAACTAATTATACTTATAAAGCTTCCGTAGGGTCTCTTCCTTCTTGCTCTATGTCTTACAGTTCGAGCAATTTAAGGTTTGATATATATGATCAACTTAATAGGCCAAAATTTCCTTCAGTTAAATTAGGCGTCAATAACTTACCTTCTGTTGAGGAGCTAGCTCTTGTTCCAGGCTCTTTTAGTGGCTCTGGCAGCGCTGTAGGCGAGCAATACATATTTGACGACCATTATATTCCGGAGATTTCTGCAGTTAGGCCTGGGGATGTAAAAGTAATAATGACTAAAATTAGCGGGAGTCGGGGCGGCGCTCGTTTGGACTATATTTACGCGGCCATACAGAATATCGAAATCAATCTCCCCATTCCTAGGCAGGATATTTACGGAATGGGCAGTAATTACATTTTTAATAGAAAATTAAAACTACCTATTATTGGCCAATTGTCTGTAGATATGGTGCTCAGAGGCTACAGCCAGACTCAAGTAAACTCTTTTCTTACTGAGTCCGACGTTTTTGAACTGAAGATTGATCAACCTGTATCCCCAAGGATGGAAGGTGAGCAAGGTGACATTTACATTGATAAGGCTAAAAGCAGAGTATACTTTTCAATCGAAAAGAATCTTTGGAAGTCTGCAGGTTTCGTCATCGAGAACATGGGGGCTGGAGTTGAAGGAGGCGAGTATATAAGCTCCGATTCAAATTTCTTTTATATGTTTATTCAAGGTGTTGAATGGGCTAAAATAGCTCTAACTCCTTCTAGTTTTTCGAGGCAGAATGGTCAAGTTGGGGAAAAGGTTGCGAGTTCACATTTTATTTATGTTTTTTCCTTGATGGGCTGGAGGAAGTTTCCGGTGGCTGATGTTGATTTTGAATCCTTGGTTTTTAATGAGGCCGTGCAGATAGGGAATAATATAACTTTTGAAATAAATCGAGCGCAATTAAGGTCTCAGGAATATAGTCATTCTATCGGTTCTGATGTTGTGGTTAGCTCTTCTTTCAGTTTTGATGTAACCGAAAAGGACGGCCTAAGTTTATATTTTAGGTATGTATCAAAAGTTCCTCCGTCGTGGAACGTTTCCTCTGAAGTTTTAGAGTATACAGAAAATGAAACTTCCCCTGTTGAGTACGACTCTTCTATAAACCTTGGTGACAGCGCGGTCACTTTTAGCTTAAGGGGTAGCGACCCTGATAAATTTAATATTTCCGACCAAGGAATTATTTCTTTTAAGTCTTCGCCAGATTTCGACATTAAACAGTCTTACCAGGTTATTGTTGTGGCGGCTAATGATGCAGGAGAAGATTTTAAGGATATATCTATCAATATTATAAACGTTGTTGAGTCTCCTCCTTCCTGGGGCGTTCAGTATCAAGAGGTGGATTATATAGAGAATGATTCAGTAAGTGTTCCTTATTTGTTCGATGTTGATGGCGGAGATGGGGGTTTCAATTTGTCTTTGCTCGGAGACGACTATCATCAATTCTCTATTACTCAGGATGGAGTCATAAACTTTTTAAGCTCTCCAGATTTTGAAACCCAAGACTTGTACTCGATCAAGGTCGTAGCTACAAACGATGCCGGAACTGGGATTAAGGATCTTTCGATAAACATTATCGACATTCCAGATATCGCTCCAGTTTGGGATATCGCTTCTGAGGTTGTTAGCTATACAGAAAACGATACAACCTCCTTGGTATACGACACAGGCGTCAATCCTGGAGATCGACCCATTACTTCGTACATTGTTTCTGGCGATCATTCGGGCGACTTCTTGATCGATTCGAACAACGGAGTCATAAACTTTTTAAGCTCTCCAGATTTTGAAACCCAAGACTTGTACTCGATCAAGGTCGTAGCTACAAACGATGCCGGAACTGGGATTAAGGATCTTTCGATAAACATTATCGACATTCCAGATATCGCTCCAGTTTGGGATATCGCTTCTGAGGTTGTTAGCTATACAGAAAACGATACAACCTCCTTGGTATACGACACAGGCGTCAATCCTGGAGATCGACCCATTACTTCGTACATTGTTTCTGGCGATCATTCGGGCGACTTCTTGATCGATTCGAACAACGGAGTCATAAACTTTTTAAGCTCTCCAGATTTTGAAACCCAAGACTTGTACTCGATCAAGGTCGTAGCTACAAACGATGCCGGAACTGGGATTAAGGATATTTCTGTAAGTATAAATAATGTTGTCGACTTTCTTCCTGAGTGGGGCGACGACTTTGAAAATATAAACTATTCTGGCGCGAACTTAAGTATCGTAGAGTTTGTTAATGATGTTGATCCTGTTGATGTAGGTGGTAGTATAACTGGTTATCAGTTAAGCGGGCTAGATGCAAGCGCATTTTCGTTGATTGACGATAGCGGAACAATAGCGTTTAACGAGGTCCCAGACTATCAAGATAGATCTTCTTATTCTGTTGACGTTGTTGCTTTTAATGAATTTGGTGGCGCCAGCAAGAAGTTAAATATTGAAATAGTGGGAAGAATGTTTTTCGAAAATCATTATCTTGTTGTAGAGGTAAATGAGTTCGAGACCAAGCAGGCTATATTTACTCGTGAAGTACGGCAAAGCTCTACAACTTTATCTCAGGAAATAAGCCTTGATGACAATTTTTATTACGTATGTATTTCGGGGAATAACTGGGCCAAGATAGCGCTTATTGACTCTAACTTTTCTTTTGTTGGGTTTCCTGTTGGCTCTAAAGTATTTAGATCGGACTTTGTTCATGTTTACACCTCGTCTGGCTGGAAAAAGTTTGCTGTCACTTTTATGAGCAGGTTCTTCTTTCAGGATTCGCAACTTCTTTTGCAAATAAACGAGCTCGAGATAAGAAGGTTGGTTTTTGAAGTGGAGGTTAGGGTTGCCGCCAATACTTTAACTCAAGAAATAGGGCTCGGCGATGACTTTTATTACGTATGTATTTCCGACACGAATTGGGCTAAGATAGCTCTTGCGGATTCGCCTTTAGATTTGGTTGGTTATAGTATCGGATATAGGGTAGTCACATCTGATTTTGTTCATGTTTTCACTGCATCTGGTTGGAAGAGGTTCGCGATAACCCTATAGATTAAATAGTTTTATATCAATAAACAAAAAAGCCCAACCGATTGATTGGGCTTTTTCTAAATATTAAATTAAACCCTAAGCGAATTCGCCCGTTATGGTAAGCGCATTTCTGGATCCTGATATAAACAGGCCGTTGGTAGCATCTTCTGGTCCTCCAACTTGAGCTGAGAAAGTTAAATCTACGGATTTATTGTCTCCAATAGAGGAGCTAAACGACTCCCCTTCCAACTGAGCTCCTTTAACTGTATATTTCATTGCTATGTCTCCTGTTCCGAACTGATTTGGCTCGTGCAGGGTGAATTCTAAGTCGTGTCTGTCCGAAGAAAACAGTAAATCAATTACGTTTCCAGCCCTAAGGTCCGAAAGGATAGCACTAACAGAAACTGAAATATTAATCGGAAAGTCTGTGACCTTCGAATATCCAAAGGGGTTTCCAAGTCGCTGTATGTTGCTTCTGCTCATTGGGGTATCAATACTGAAGCTTTGGATGTGAGAGGAACCTTCGTTGTAATCTTTTTCTGGTTCAGAGCCATCTGGAAGAAGCTCCATCAATCCCGCTCTACCTTCCGCTCCAAGCTTTAACACTATGTCTCCCGGGCGAAGACAGGAGATTCCTTCTTCTCCGTAATTTATATCTTCATCCGCTTCGTTAACTCCGCTAATTGCGCTTGGTAGGGAAAAAGTTTTTCCTGTAACCGGTATTCCAAAATTAGTCTGAACTGCTGGCACGTCTAACTCTTGAGTTCCTGTATAGCTTCTTAAATTTAATCCATCAACTGTAACGTTTGCTGTCGGCATTCCTCCAACGGAGGCTTCTATGCTATAATTCGAAACGAACCCGTTTCCAAGTGCAATGGTGCTTTTTTGATTATCAACGCTAGTGTTGCCAACGGCATCTTTTCCTTGGGGAGTTGTGAGTATAAAGTAGTTTTTGCCGTCGGGATTTGGTATCGTGTCTGCCGTACCTAGGCAAATTTTATCTGCGAGAGCTGCGGTTGCACCATCAACATTAAATCCAAGAATTTTTTCGTTGACTCCGTTTGTTAAGTAATAGGAAAAATCTAAGGTCACTGTTGGCGGGTCAATCGCAACAGAATCTATTCTTGCTAGCTGGCCGAATTGATTTACATCTTGACGGTTAACTGAGAAACTATAATTGGCGTTTTGAACTCTTCGCAACTGCATCACTCCAGTTCTAATTTCTCCTCCATGGACCACTGCTTCTGCATGAGTAGCTATCCCAGAAAAACCTGGGTCTCCAACTCCCGATACCGAGAAATGGTTTCCTGTTGCGTCAACTGTTCCGGCATATAAAGCCTCACTCTGATAAATTACTCTTGATCTTGCCATTTTATTAAAATATTGTTTGAATTTAAGTTACTGGTCTTATTTACATTTATTATGCAATAAAGGGAAACTTATGATCGAGAAAATCTTAAATTGGTCACTTCGAAATCAACAAACCCCACAAATAAAGAAGCGTCAACGTTTTTGCTTACTCGGTCACTTAATTTGGAAACTCTTGCATCTTCGACATGAATGAGGCTACTGCTTTTTGAGTTTGCCAGGCTTTCGTAATTAAATCCAGTAACATCTCCGTACTCGTCAACAGGATAATCTTCGAAGTTTAATTTCGAGAAAACTTCATTCTTTGAGTCTGCGAAAACAGAAAGCACTCCGTCTAGCTGGTAGGTGTTTTCTGCGAACACTACACACCTAATACTTGTGGAGGTTTTGTCTTCCCCTCCGAACGCAAAAGGCTCATTTTCTACCAGTTCTGGGTTCACAAAAATAGCTGGCACCACCTGCTTGTATGGAGCTATTCCGGAAAGATCTTGTTTGAACCTTCCATTCGAGTCGAATTTGCTATCGACAATTAATTGTTCTTCTGTTTGATTTGTTATGTAGAAATTAAATTCTTTTACGGAATAGCTTCCACTTAACCCTTGCTTGTCCGCCCCGAATGAAGCGTCAAATATAGCTCTGCCGTTGTCAAAGTCAAGCATTAATCCGTCGTCCCCTCTAGATAAGAAAGATCCTCCATCGTAAATTCCGCTTGGCACTTGCGCTCCGTCTACGCTTTCATCAAATACCCATTGCTTATGAGGACTTCCGGGGACCACGAAACCTTCTCCTAGTCTATCATCTGTGCCCATTGGATATAGCGGAGCTGTGTGGTTTTGAAAAGCTTCTGCCTTGTTTGAAATAAAGTGGTCAGCCCAAAGCATAAAGCTTGTTGTTAGTTCGTGTTGGAATTGCGGTTTCATTAAAAGTATTTCTTAGAGGCTCGTACCGCATCTATGGATTGAAGTTGACTTTCGAAAGATTGTAGTAGGTGATTTATGTACGGAATTCTTAATCTTCCTCCGCCGGATTTTTTTGTGTTTTGTATTCCTGCTTCTGACCGACTTACTTTTGATTTTTTGTGCATGTATTGACCTAAGTTAGGTATGCCGGCACCCTCCATTTCTCTTAGCCAGCTCTTTGATCCCTGCGCCCAGGGCATTGGCGTCGATTTGTACAGGTCTCTGGCAGAGGGGGACGTTACGATATAGCTCCACGTAAATCCCATGTTGCTAAATTTTTTATATTTTAATAATATATCTATATCTTCTATTTGTTTTTGTATTGGTGAGGTTGGGTCCGATCCTGCTTGAAAGCCAATAAATCCAAACAAGTTCCCTTCTGGTAATGAGTTTGTAATGTTTGATGAAGAAGTTCCGCCTTTTAATTCTTTGGTTACTGGGTGATTTAGAAAGTCAGAAATTAATTTTTTATGTAAAACCTTAAATTGTTTTTCAATCATTACTCTTATTTCTGTATTTATTCTGACATCTCTTTGCAGTTCTTTTTGAATAGCTAGCTTTGTTGATCTATTTAAAGATTTCATTATGCTTCTATTGGTTTTAGAAATAGAGTATGAAATTGAATAACATCAAAAAGCCCGTGAGCTCTCGAGTCCGATTCTACGTGAAACATTCTTCCGTCAAGCTCAATCCTTTTTGCTTCTTTTATGTATTCGTAATCTTCAGCTTTTAATTTTATGCGAACCATGCTATTTGGGTCCACTCTTGAAACTTTTACTTGGGTATCTGTTTCTCCGAAATATTCCAAACTTCTATCTGTGTCGTATTTTATTCTTGCTTTAAATACTTTGCGAACTGGAATGTTTTGAACGCTTGGAGTGCTTGGTCCTGAGTTGCCGTATAAATGGTTATAACTTGGATCTGTACTTATGATCACTTTTTTAGCTTCTTTGTAAACAACGATGTCTCTTCCAAATGTATCATGAAGGTCAATCAGGTTGCTTGCAATGGTCTGTCGATCGGATGGTGATAAAAATTCTGCCATAGAACATTTTACACTAAAGATTTTTTTTTGTGTATATCGATATAGGTACAAGGATCAATAACAATAATACATATGGACGCAGAAGACATTTTTAAAAAATGTTGCCACAGGAATACGGTTTCCCTCTTTAAGGGTTTCTTGGTTATGCTTGAGGATTTACATAAAGAGCATCAGATTAATTTTAATAAATTAAGAGATAATTTACCAGAAGGCTGTGTGCCTGTTGTTGATCAAGCCGACTACTTTAGTTTAGATAAATTACAGCACCTCAGGAAAAGAACTTTGGATATTGGTAACGAAACTATTAGAAATATCGAAATGGATTTAGATAATTATACTATAGGCTTTACATTTAAATAACAAGAAAAATTATGTCAGAAACAGCAGTCCCCGCAATCAATGAAACTCGCAAAAAAATGCGAGAGATCTACAGTTTTACTTTTGAGAAGCAAGAAAAAATTAAGAAAACAGAGACCAGTAAAGTCAAGAACCAAGAAACCGGAGAGGATGAAGAAGTCTCTGTCACTAAAGAGGTTTCCGAAGCTATTCCGTATCGACTTATAATGAAGCAGCCAACTCGGCGGCAGATCGAAGAGGCTGAGCTGGAGTTTAGTGTCGAGATGAGCAACTGTATAAAGCGTGGGATTTTAACAAAAGCCATGCTCGCTAAGAAATATAGCGACACAGGAGGGCTGCTCGCGGAGGAAGACGCTAAAGCTTTGACTAAAATGTATGTTAAGTACGGAGAGTTTTCTCAAGAAAGCGAGAAACTTCAGATAAAGAATGTAAAAACAGAAAAGGACACAGAGCGATTGAAGGAAATTTCTGGAGAGATAGCTGTTTTAAGAAAAGATATTATTGGCGTCGAAACTTCGTACTCAAATTTATTTAATCACACCGCTGACGTGAGGGCCGAAAACAAGGTTATTCAATGGTATATATTAAACCTTACTTTTGTTCAAAAATCTGATGAAGAAGAGGTGTCTCCTTTATTTGAGGGCCGCGATTTTGAGCAAAAGCTTCAAACTTATTACGAACTTGAGGAAGAGGGGAACGATCTTTATGACATAGTCGGCGGAAAGGTTGCTGCATTTTTTAGTTTTTGGTATTATAGTTCTGGCGCGGTTTCTAAAATTGATTTTGAGAAACTGGACAAGGATATCGAGGACGGTAATATTTAATATATGTGGAAGCTGTTCAGCACAGAAAAACATTCAGGGATGTAGTTCGCGGTTATTCAACGACAATCCTTGATGAGGAGTTTGTTTATGTTAAGCATTTAACCCCCCACGACCAGGTAGAACTCGAAGAAATCGAGAAGAAATATTTTGACGCAGCCCTAAGAAGAGGGGTGCCTACCGAGTCTGACATGCTAGCCTTTCTTCAGCAGGAGGGCGATTGGACAGGCAAGGATGAGGAAGAGTTGAAAAAGAAAGAAAGATTCTTAAGCAGCTTGAGGGACGCTAAGTCCAAAATGGTTTTAAAGAGCGAGGTCGATAGGCAGCAAGCAGTAATAGAGGCGGAGGTCGCCGCAATAAACGAAAAAACATCGTTGAGGATGTCTTTGATTGGTAATACTTGCGAGAGATATGCAAAAGAAAGATTAAATGATTTTTATATGATTAAAAGTTTTTATAAAGATAAAGATTTATTGATTCCTTTATTTGGTGAAGATGAGTTTGATGAATTAGAAAATCAAGATTTAAAAAAAATAGTTCTTAGGTACAATGAATTGTTTCAAAATTTTAGTGAAGAAAATATACAATATACTATATTAGAAGATTTTTATAATCCATATTTAAGTTTTGCTGAAGATAGTATGCAATTTTATGGCAAGCCGTTTTGTAATTTAACATATAATCAAATAAGATTAATAGTTTATACTAGAGTATTTAAAAATATATTTGATAGTAATGAAAATATACCAGATAATATAAGAAAAGATCCCGCGAAACTGTTGGATTTTGGCAGCAGCTCCACCGAGGAAAGAGATAAGGTTAAGAGTAAATTGTCTGAGGGAGATGGAGGAACGATTGTCGGAGCCAAGGACGAAGATTATGAGTACCTAGGAATAGAAAAGCCTACTGGAGGCGTAGACCTTCACGAGGAAGCCAAAAAGAAAGGCGGAACTTTAAATATGGAAGATTTAATGAAATTACATGGAGTAGGATAGTTTTGGTGTATAAATACCTTATAACGGAATAAGGTAATATGTCTATAAATCTCAATGTAACAGGTAATACGCAACCGCTTGAAGCGGCTGTTAATGCTGCGATAAATCGTATTCGCAAGACGCCGATTAAAATAACCGTAGATGACAAGGGAGCTACTCAGCCGCTTGGAAATATGAAGCGCGGAGCTGACGAGTTCAGTAAGTCGATGGAAGCGGCTAACTCTCGTATTATTGCTTTTGGTGCGAGTATGGCGATAATTAATGGAGTAGCTGACGGCTTTAAAGCTTTAGTTAAAAACGTAGTCGAGGTCGAAAAAGCTCTTGCTGATATCAATGTAGTGATGAATTTATCTACAGCGAATTTAGAAAAATTCTCAAACGGCTTGTTTAAAACCGCCAAGGAAACTGGAGCAGCTTTTAACGTTGCCGCTGAAGCAGCTACCGAATATGCTCGTCAAGGCTTGACAATGGAAGAGTCTTTAAAAAGAACTCGCGACGCTCTTATTTTGACCCGATTAACCGGAATGGATTCTGCAAACGCAGTAAAAGCTTTAACTGCAGCCATGAATACTTATGGAGATCAAATAAAAGACACCACTCAGTTGGTAAGTAAATTTGCCGCTGTTGATGTCAAATTTGCGGTTAGCGCTGAGGATTTTGCGGACGCTATATCTCGTACTGGACAAGCAGCAAAAAGCGCCGGAGTAGATATTGATGAATTGGTCGGACTTGTTACTGCAGCTCAACAACAAACCGCTCGAGGCGGTAAAGTAATCGGAAACTCATTTAAAACAATATTTACTCGAATCGGAAGGTCGGACACTCTTAATCAATTAGAAAATTTAGGTATCGCTGTAAGGGACTTAGAAGGTAATACCCTTGGAGCGAAAAGAATTTTAACAGATTTAGCCAACACTTTCGACAAACTTACAGCTTCTCAACAGAATCAAATCGCACAAACAGTTGGTGGGGTTTTTCAAATCAACGTATTAAAAGCTGTGCTGAGTGATGCCGCAAAGCAAAACGGTATACTTGCAAACGCTACTCAAATTTCTTCAGGAGCTACTACAGAAGCAATAGATAAAAACGATCAATTAAGACAGACTATGTCTGCAATGGCCACAGAAACCGGACTAGCTTTAAAGGAATTAAGTGCACAGATTGGAGAAATTATGCTTGCTCCAGGAATGGAAAAGGTTTTGAATGTTTTTAAGGGATTGGCTGAAGGAGCAAATGAAATGCTCGGCGGTGGAGAATCCACTGGTAGCGATTTCGCTCAAGGTTTTTTAAAGGGCTTGGGTAATATCATAACCGGTCCAGGCTTGGTTGTTATTTCTGCCGTATTTATAAAGTTATTTGCTAAAGCTTTGGTTTATGCGAATCAAAGTTTAAGGTCTTTGATTGGGGTGACAAGTGAAGCTCACAAGCAAAAGGCAATACAAACTTCTCTTGTTACTTTGTTTGGGCAAAACGCAGCAATCAGCAAGGAAATGTTGCGAACCGATATTTCCAGAACAGAAAAAGAAAGAATAATTCTTGGGCTTTTAAAGGCGCAAGTTATAGAAGCTAATATGTTAAATTCTGTATCAAAAAGCGTTGCCGGCGGTTTGTATACAAGAGGGTATAATGCAAACCTCACTCCTCGAAAAAGAGGCGCAGAGGGATACATTCCAAACTTTGCAGATCCAGAACGCGCACAAGCTGCGCGAGGAGGATATGCGGCCGGAACAATCCGTTCAATGAATATGCCTGGCGAAGGCTCGGTTATATACAACAGCGCAGAAAAAGTAAAGAATTTCAAAGGCATGAGCCAACCTGCAATTATGCCTCCTCATTCAAGCAAAGCTGGAAAAAACTATCAACAAGCATTTGGGGATGTTCATGGGTTTGATCCGTATGCGGCGGGAGGATATATACCGAATTTTGCGCAAACATATAATGCAGATAGTAAAATGGTATTATTTTCTGGATCTGCTCGAGATGGCGGTGGATATACTGGTTCAGATAGAAAGAAAAATATAATTTATATAAACCCCAGTGCAAAAAGCGGAGATAAAAAATTTAGCGCTACAAAAAAAACCGGGATGAAGGCTGTGAATGTTCCATATTTTACTATTGGTAAAGATGATAAAGAGCGAGAAGCTAATGATCCTAAAATTAAAAATAAAATACAGGGAGACCTAATTAAGCAAGCGCAAAAAACTTCGAATCAACTTGTTAATTCGCTGTTTAAGATGCCTAGTATTCCCAGCGTAATAACATCTTCAGATGTAGCAGTTGCTTCTGGTAAAATTTTTGAAAAAATTATCATGTCCGTTCAGAAAGGTGTTGCCAAGGAAGCTTACGGCGCAGAACCTCCAGGAAATGCATTGTTAGATATTCCTAGGCCTGGTAGAGACGCATTGTGGGATTTATTTGGGGCTGGACCGCTTGGAAGTCTTGGGGCCGAGGCTAAAATAGCATTAGGAAGTGGTGGTGACGCAGCTCATCTTAAATCTGCCGCAGAAAAATTTTATAAAATTGATAGCTTGGGCAAACCTGAAGATATGGCTCTTAAAAGAGCAAAGGCTTTTGCTCCTGCAGGTAAGTTAAATTTATCGCTGACCAGTGATTTAGCAGGAAGTACAAAAGTGCAAAATGAGTTGGGCGCACCAACTGTAAGAAAAGCTTATTCCAAATTCGGCAAGCTATCAGATGCTGGGAAATTTGATTTATTGTCTAGATATAAATCTTACGGACACATTCCCAACTTCGCCGATCCATTATCTGATGCGATAGGTCGCGAAAAAGCTGCTGGCGTTCCAGTTTCTCAAATTCGTGTTGGCTCTCACCCAGCCCTTATGGGTAAAAGTAATCCAATTGGTTTAGGCGTAACTAATACGCACGACGAACCAAATGGTCTGCGCGATGTAATTGGTGCTGCTAATGGATTTGTGCCGAATTATTTTAATCCAATAGAGAAAGCAAAAACTGCTATCGGCGAAAGTGGTTTTGGAAAAAACTGGAAAAAGGCTACGACAGAACGCACTAAGGCAATAAAAATAGAGACCGATAGAATCAAATCAAGAACAAAAGCGATTGAGGCACACAGGCAAGAGCTAACCACGCTCACTCAAGGAACTAGAGAGCACGCTGATGTTGAGAGAAAAATAAGAACTACCACCCAAAATTTAGATAAAGCTACGCAAAAAAAGACTGCCCTCCTAAACTCTCCTGCACCTGGCGTCGGGGGTAAGATGGGTAGATTTAGTCAAGGTCTCGGGGGCGCTTTCTCTGGCAATAAAGGCATGATGATGATGATGGGCGCGCCGATGGCCGCAGGATTCTTGCAGAGTGATGGGCCAGGAGGAGCTGCGTATAACGCCGGAGGGGCATTAACTGGAGCAGCTTCCGGAGCTATAATGGCAAGTATGGCCGCCCCAATGTTTGGGCCCGGAGCTCCATTGGTGATTGCTATGGGGGGTTTACTTGGAGGGCTTAAAGGCTATTCCGATGCGCAAGAAGAAAATACAAAAGCATTAAAAGAAGCCGAGAGAGAAAGAAAGCGGCTCGTTATATCTTCTTTTGCAGGTGCAGACCCTAAGTTCATGCAAAAATTTTCCAAGAACATATTTAAAGACCTGAGCCCAGAAGGTAAATCAGTCATGAAAATGGCAGCGCCTAAGTTTACAGCTACTAAACCTGCCGAGGTTAGTGCAAAAGACATATTCACAAGAGGCGCGAATAACCCAATAGCTAAGATGGGTATACCTTTCTTTAGTCCAATGTTTTCTCCAAACGAAGAGGAAAGATCGCAAGCTACGAAATATAGGGAACAGATGGGTCAACAATCAAAATTCCAAAAAGTTCAAGAATTTCAGACTAGCTCTATGAAAAAAGCTTTAAGATCTATGGGTGATCAAGAATTTTTGTTGCCAAATTATGAAAAAGATAAGAGCGGTAAGATACAAACAAAAGGGGGCCCTGAGTTAAAGAAGGCTTCTGAGTATCTCGACAATTTAGAAAAAATAGGGTTTTTTGAGGCAAAAAAAGTTGGCGACTCCGAAAGGATTGAAGGGCTTCGATCAAGGCTGTACGAAATCTACCAAGCCGATCTGGTTAAGGAGAAAGATCGATCCGAAGGTATTATTGTTCAACTCGATTTTCAAAAAGCTCAAATGGTCGCCCAACAAGCCGCAGCCGTGAAGCAGTTAGAGATTAAAGACCGCTACTCAGAAATTTCTGAAAATTTAAAATTTGAAGTTATGTTAATGGGGGGTTTGATGACAGATAAGCAAAAAGCTGAAAACAAATACCTTCAAGCAATAAACAAATCCGCAGAAGCTTATGAAAAATCCGCAGCTTCTGCAGATGCTCAATTGAGGACGGGGTTGCTAAATCAAATAAAAGGCGACCAGGGCGTTCAAGGTTTGGTAAAAACATCATTAGGTCTCAAAGAAGGCAGTAGCTTTCAGGATATTAGTGAACAAGTCGGCTCTCTCTCTGGAAAAGGTTTAGAGAATAAACTTAGAGAAATAGCGGATGAAGAAACTACAGAGCAGCCTATGCGTCAAGCCATACTTGAGTTACTCAGCTTTGAAGTCGAAAAAAGACAAAATATTTTAGATATCGCGGAAAAAACTAAAACGAACTCCACAGGTCAAGCAACTAGAGAGCGAGAGATTAATAATATACTCGCAGGTCGATCTCAAATTATAAAAGATTTAGAAAGGAAAAATCGCATGTCTTCAGAGGCCCTTCAGTCTTCCCAGAAAATCCGAGGATTTACCGAACAAGTTGCCGCAGCAAAAAGGTTAAACGCTGTAGGTCCAGGATACCAGACCAACAGAGAAAGAGAGAATTTCGTAATTAACGAGAAAAGATTTGGCTTAGAATCTCAAATCACAACCCTTAAAGAAAATCAGAAAAAATCTATAGGGGAGCAAGAGTTGGCTAAAACAAAAGTGGAAGATGTTGATCTTAAAAGGTTGAATCAATTAACTAGAATTAAGGACGAAGGTTTTATCTCTAAGGAAGAATTTCGAGAGCTAGAAACCCTAGTCGCGGCAACCAAAGAAAGAGCTAAAAAACTAGAAGAAATCGAACAAAAAATAAAAAACATAAACTCCGAAACGGACAGTGAAATAAATAAAGCAAAAACACTTTTAGAAAAAGAAAAAGAAAGATTAGAGATAAAAAGAAAACACGAAACTGGACCTGGAGCATTTGGTAGGGGATTTAGGGACACCGCGAAAGAAATGGGGGACACTGTTGAAACCTTTAATCATAAGCTTGGTAATACTGTAGCTGTTAATTTTCGAGACGGAATAGCTGAAGCTATGAAAGTCGGACTAAATGGCGCTGATGATTTGGGTGATGCTTTGATGAATATTGCTGGCAATTTTTTAAGCGCTATTCAAGATGCATTTTTACAAAACGCCGCAAACGCAATAGTGTCAAAAATTCCGATGCCGAGTGGAAATTACACAGGTGGAGCTATACGTAATTACAGTCGAGGAGGAGGAGTTCCTGCGATGGTTTCTGATGGCGAATACGTAATGAACAGCAAGGCTGTTAATAAGTATGGCGGATCTTTTATGCACGGATTAAACGCAGGAGGAAATATTCCTGGGTTTAGTGAAGGAGGGGCCGCTCCAGGATCTGCACTTGCGGCAAATTTTGGCGGAGGAAGAGGCGTTGCATCTGGAAGGTCTTACCAATCGAAAGCGATGAGTGGATTCTTTTATTCTCAATCAGGAAACGTTGGCATTGGTGAAGATAAGGATTTATTACTCGGCGAACTTGCCGCAGAAGAAGAAGCGAGACGAGCTGCGGCCGCAAAGAAAGCAAAAAAGAAAGCTCTTTGGAGGCAATTGATAGGCACTGTCTTGAGCGCCGGCATAAGCTACGGGGTGAGCGGTGGTTTTAGTGGGGGCGGAGCGAGAATGGGCATGGGGAACGAGACTTTAAATAGAATGCCCGAGTCAGCTTTTAATTTCGATGGGAACCCAGTGCTCGATGGAATGGCTACCCAACTCGGGAACCCTTATGGAAGGTATAATGGCGGCCCAATCCGCAAATACGCAAGTGGCGGTCACATAGCTGGAAAATCTGGCATCGACCAAATCCCAGCAATGCTCAGCGAGGGAGAATATGTGATTCGGTCGAGTAGCGCTCGTCAAATCGGAAAGCCAATGCTCGATCGAATAAACGCAGGAAAATTTAATGACGGCGGTTCAGTTTCTCCTATAAACTCATCATCTGAATCAGCAACTTCCGGGGGAAGCACTAATAATATAAATATATCCATCAACATGGGGGGCGAGAAGTTTAAAGGGGGATCTAACTCTGAAGACTCGAATCAAAACTCTGCCGATAAATCAAGCGAACATCAGAAATCTTTAAAATTGGGAGAGAAGGTTAAGCAGCAGGTTATCTCCGTCATTGTTGAAGAGAAGCGCCCTGGTGGCCTTTTGGCTGGTTAGTTATGAGCTTTTCGAATTACGAGCAGAGTGTAATTATAAATGGTTATGCGCTATCTGGAGTACAGCAAGTAGCTGGCAATTATGGAATAAGCGAAAAACCTATTAAGGTGGCTGGTGTTGGTTTTATTGATGCATTAATAAATTCTCCCTTAGAGGGTAGTTTTTCTTTATCTAGGTCTATGGTTAGCAGTGACCCTCTGCTGGAATTAAATTCTCAAGGCAAGTATAAATACGACGAAGAGGAATTTGAGGGGGCTATACTCTACGAAAACCAAACAAAAGGCTTTGGCTTTACTCAAGGAAGGGTAACTAAATACTCTGTTGTTTGCTCTATTGGCGGTATACCAGAAATAGAAACGGAGTTTACTGTTTATGGAAATCTAGGTAGCGGGGTGTCTGTACAGGCTCCAACTAAAACTCACCCCCCCATAAAGTATCCAGATCAGTCGAGTATGAGGGTTATTGTTAGTGATTTTTCGATAGACGCTATCACGGACTTTTCTTACAGCAGAAGCTTGAACCTTCAATCTTTATATGCAATACCTAAAGGAACCTCTGAAGATTGGAATAATGGAACGCTATCTAGCCCCAACTTAAGTCCGGTACAAATAGACACTCAGTACCCTATACAGACTGATATTAATTTTACGATGATAGCTGACGAATATGAAATTAGAGAAATTAAGGATAGAATTCAGTCGGCTCCAAAAAGTAGTGTAATTATCGAAATTAGGGACGCTTTGAATCCCGATGATATAATAAATTCTTTTACAGGTCAAAGTATGAGGCTTATAAGTGAAAATATAACTTCCTCTACGGAGCAGGAAATGAGTATATCTTTGACGTATAAAGGGTATGAAACTCTACATAATCCAGTGTCATGAGTAAGCCGTTTTTAAGGTTTGAGGACGGAAAGATATCTCTCGGAGGTAAGGATTTAATGGTTAGGTCTGCAAGCTTATCAATTTCTCCGCAGCTTAATCCAGAAAGGGTTTATGGAGATTTTGACGTTTCTATAGTCGGAGCGAAAACGGAGTTTATAAATTTCTCACCAAGCTCAAACCTCAAGGGGGAGTTGCAAATAAAGTTCTTTATTTCTGCCAGTACTTTCGCTGAAGAGGGCTCTTTAAACACTATAGATAGACTGTTTGAAATTAAGGAAGGTATGAGCGAAAATCCTGTAAATAGAAATATTGTGGGTAGATATTCTTTTGATAATATGTTTCTTAAATCTTTTAGTTTTTCCCTCTCTCCATTTAGCGTTATTGAGGCTTCAGCAACTTATGATATTTATGGCACAATTTACAAAATAGCTGGAACCAGGTTTCAAAAATTAGATATGGATTTTGCTCACTCTTTGAAATCTTTTGGATCTATGAAGGCGAGCGGTTCGTCTGCGCCTTCTCAATTTGAAATAGCATCCTTAAAGTATAATATAACTGTAAAGAGAGAAATGCATAATTCAATTAGATCCTCAGAGCACTCTTCCGTAGGTACTCACTCTAGTGGGGTCGTTCCTGCTAGAGTTTCTGTGCGGGAGATCGAGTCAGAAATGAATATAGAGTGTAATGAAATGATCTCTCATTTGAATCCATATGGGGATCAGCAATTAATTTCATCTCCTGAGGGTATTGAGAATTCGACTATTGAGGCCTTTTTATATGACATCCATGGGGTTAAAATTGCAAGATTTAAGACCTCAGGGAAAATTCATCAACAGTCTTATTCTATTGAGGAGTCTAAACAAGCTTCGGGCTCCATAACTATTAGGGAGGTTGTCAAGTAATGCCTGGGGTTAAAAGCGTTTTTGATTCTGAGCAGTTATCTCACGTATCTAGTTATAGCGGCGTTTTTCAATCAGGGCAGAGTTATCAGAAGTTTGATTTTGCTTATAATAAAGGGGATGGTCTTTTTTATTATGCTAAAGAAAACATGTCCTTCGGCGGGGGCGCAACAATAGAAGAAAGTAATCGAATATCTTTGGTTCCTGACGGCCCTTTATCTAGTGATGGGGAGACTTATTATATACTTGACACCTTTAATGACCCTTCTTCTATCGGAGCCTCTTTTGAGGATGGGCAGATAGTTTCTTTAAATGGAGCAAGCGACATTAATAGCAATGGCTTGTATAGGATAGTAGAGATACAGAAAAATTTAACATCTTTAAACAATGACCCAAGTTTAACTGGGGCGGCAATTAATGTTGTGGGTATCGAGGGATCTAGGATAACAAGTTTAGAGATCGCTGGCCCCAATCCAATAACCCTGTCTGAAGTAAATATAGCGCCCGAAGAAAGTGACGCTTTGTGGACCGCTGATAATTTTTTCTTTGATGCTGATTATGGATCTTCTGTAAAATTTTCGTGCTCTAATCATAAGTTTGAATATGGTAATGGCTATTACATAAATCAAGCTAAAAATATTAATCCCATTTCTTTCGAGGTGGATCTTTCTTTTAAGAATAGAAGCAATAGGGAGTCTAATGCAATAATTCATTTCTTGGAAAATCACCAAGGACAGAGGGAAAAAGATTATTCGTCTCCCAACTTAACTTATAGTCAAGGAATTGCTGGGTTTTCGTGGGACGGCAGTTCTACATTTCACCCATACGACTCTCTTGATAATCAAACTAAGTCATTTTATTGTAATGAATTTAGTCATTCCTTGAACTTTGAGAATAATAATGATATAAATGTTAAGTTGAGGAATTTTACAACCTCCATACTTAATAAGTCTGAGGGCTTGTTCACTAGTAAGGCTGACACTTATAGTTCTTTAGATAGTTACGAGGAGAACGATGTGGTTTTTAATTTAAGTAATCAAAGATATTATTATTGTAAAAAAGAAAATGTAAACGTTCCCCCTGTCCAGGAGAATCTTGATTGGTCCAGAGCTGACGGCCTGTTTACTGATATTAATTTAGATTACTGGTCTAGGGAGTTTTTTTGGAAGCCTTCAATTGGGTTATCTGTAAGTCAACAACCCAGAGTATTGAAGCTCGGTCTTGGCGGGGGGTACACTCAGGTATACAAGGACGGGATCAACGAAAGCTTGTTGAGCTTTGACGTCAAGTTCGATAATCGGAGTGACGATGAGGTTTATGCTATACTTCACTTTTTGGAGCAGCATTACGGGTGTATACCTTTTATGTTTTCCCCTCCGGCTCCATATGAAACTCCTCAAAACTTTGTTTGTCAAGAATGGACTCATACTTATAACTTCAAGAATAATCATAGTATAACCGCGCGTTTTGAGCAGTTTCCTTTTGATTTTTCTGCGCAACAGTACGACCCCCAAGCCGCTCCCCCACCGCCTCAATCTGCAGAATTGTATTTTAGTAATCCATTTGTAATGTCCGAGGAGAATGTCGGAGCTACTGTTTTTGAGGAAGACAAACTTAAAAAAAGGTTAAATTTAAAAAATATTGGAGACTCGGATTTATTGATTAATTCAATAAAACTTGTATCTCTTGGTGATAGAATCTTCTCTAAGCTTGGTGGTGCTGGGGTTGTGGTTGCTTCTGGTTTAGATAGAAGTAGTTATACTTACTCGCTTCCTGTGGATAAAAATTTACCTTTTGATCTTGATGGTAGGACTATAAAAATTTCAAAGCATTGCTCCGATGGTCCAGGAGGAGGGCAGTCTTTTGTTTTAATGAAGCGGGAGGGTGGCCAGCTTGTTCCTGATGGGTTTGGGTTGGGTAATTATTATTTTCAAAACAATAAGGGGCAGATCAAAACCGCTTCGTCGAGGTATGTGGACTGCGATTATTTCGTGGTCGAACAGTTCATTACAAACAATAGTCAATCTACGATTCCCGGCAAGGGGGAAGCGTATATCGATATAGAATCGTCTCCAAATGCATCTCCACTTGGCGATGTAGGTTTGAATTTCGGCAAGTACGGAGAGCATTTCGCTCAAATAGAAATCAATAATAACGGAGCATTTCCCGTTTCTTTGGGAACAATTAAAATCTTCGTGGAATAAAATAACATGGGAACTTCAAGGGCAAAATTAAACAAGGAGTTATCATCTTTAACTCCCGACACTTTAGTAGATTTATATGAAATAGATTTTAGCAATCTTCAAGTAGATTTTGAGATGTTGGAGGATTTATATGGAGCTAATATAGGGGCCGAACCTGTTTATAGGTTTTGTCCCATGATAAACGGAACGAATCCGATAATCTGGCAAGGAAAGTCTTACCAACCTTTACCTGTTAGAATGGATGAGTTTGACCAAAAGGCTGACGGCACACTACCTAGACCTAAGATGGTTATAGCTAATCCTGATGGATTATTCTCTAAAATTGTGCATTCCAACAAGGACTTTTCTAATTGTAAGGTTACGCGCAAACGGACGTATGCAAAATTTCTCGATGAAGATAATTTTCAAAACAGAAACTTAAATGATTCTGGATCTAACCCGTTTGGAACTTCTGATAGCGGTTCCCATTTGGCTGATGACGTATTTTTTATCAACAAAAAGAGTCTCGAGGGTAAGAATTTTATAGAGTTTGAGTTAGTTTCCTCTTTAGAGCTTGAAAATTCTCCGGTTCCTGCTAGAGTAGTCCTTTCTAGTAGTTGTGGGTGGACTTATAGGTGTAGTATAGGGTGCAGGTATACAGGGTTACCTATTGAGACTTCTAGCAGCGAAGACTTAACTGACACGATTGACCCTTTAGCTTATCCAGATAAAACAAGTGATATTCCTGAGTGGAATAGATATGGGAAGGGCGGAGAGAAGCTTGATCGAAAACTTTATAATTCTGGAGACTTAGTTAAAATAATTGCAAAGTCCTCGTCGGATCCCTATAGGAAGGTTCCTCAGGTTTTTGTGTGTGTGCGAAGCCATGCAGACGCCTCAAATCATCACCCGTTCTTTGATAAAGAGCATTGGTTGAGGGATGAATGCCCAAAGACCCTATCGTCGTGCAGGAAAAGATTTAGCGGTAACAAGCTAACGCACCTTCACCCTTTCAACGGAGCGCAGAACTCCCCAGGCTTACCTTTTGGAGGGTTCCCGGGAACAGAAAGATACCCAGTTGAATAACATTCCAAGAGAGGTACTTTCGCACTGCAAGGAATATTCAAAAAAAAACAAAACAGAAGAATGTTGCGGTGTTATAATAAATAATAATAATAAATTAATTTTTAAACCTTGTGATAATATAAGTAGCGATAAAAAAAGTTTTTTTATGATTGATCCTTGTGAAATAATTAATAATAATGTTGAGTATATTTTTCATTCTCACTGCCTCGCCGGACCTAGACCTTCCTCTTCTGATATAAAGAGTTCTATTGAATTATGTATTCCTTTTTTAATATATAGTGTGCTTAGTGATAGCTTTTACTTATATGATAATATAGGTGTATAATAGATATAGGATTTAAGGAGAAATGAAAACGGTATATTTACATGGAGGTTTAGGGAAGCGCTTTGGAAGCAAGTGGGAGTTGGCCGTGGAAACTCCTGCGGACGTTATTAAAGCTATTGATGCTAACTCCGAAGGTTTTTGTGATTATATTCAACTGAGAGGTATACAGGGTGAATTTTTCTCGTTTTTAAAAAAGCATCCCAAACGCATAAAAAGCCAGGACGAGCTTGAGGGGAATTTAATACCTAGTAATCTTGTTGATATTAAATATGAAGAGACTGAGGTTCATATTATATCTAATGCTTATGGCGGGGTTGTGACTACCTTTTTTGGAGGCGCTCTTCTGGGTAAGATTGCTTCCGCCGTCGTTTGGTCAGCTGTAACTCAACTGGCGATGAGTGTACTATTTAAACCTCCGAAGCCTCCGGCAAGGGGAACTCCGACTACCACAAAATCTTATTTAATGAACGGAGCGAGCACAAGGCAAGCTCAGGGCATCGCGGTTCCCTTAGGCTACGGTAGATTGAGGGTTGGAGGAGCAAACATTTCCAATAATTTAGAAAATATAAGACTTTCAAGGTCTACCAATGCTCAATCCTTAGAGTCTTACTCTATCGTAGAGAATATAGACCTTGTTTGCGAGGGCCCTATAGAGGGATTTGTTAATAAATACGGGGGAGCTATATCTGGCGGAGATATAAGAGAGGGGATATACTTAAATGACGTGCAGGTTAAAAACACTCCCTCTTCTTCTTCTGAGAATGGAACTTTTAATTATATATTAAATGAACTTGGCGACTCCACAGAAGGAGCTCCTCAATTTACAAGCGGGAGCTCTCAAGAAAAAAAACCTCTTTCATCTAAAGTCTTTTCTAAAATTACTTTGGACACAACTCTTTACGGACCTGGGCCGTATGCTAATCCTGTTCCAATAGTTAAAACGGATCCGTGGGATTTTAGTCCACCCGGCACGACATTTGCGGGGGCCGCTTCAACTCCAGAGCTAGCCGTAGAGGGCGGCGCTAAAATAGTGTCTCACTCAGTATTAAATACCGATGTTGATTCTGTATCTTTTTCTTTTGAGACTCAGTTGCAAATCTCTAATGATAATGGATCTACATCCCCAAATCATGTTGATTTTGCTATCTTAATGGTTAGATCTGATGGGGAGTATAATGTCCTTGGCTCTGATTCTGAATGTTTAGTGTTTCAAGGCAAAAGCGATCAAGTTTCAGAAAATCCTAGCGAAAAAAATAAGAAAATAAGAGAAGAGGCTGTGCGCGAAATTAGAGCCAATATGAATCCGCGAGGTCTCCTTTCCGGCCTTTGGCTTCAGGTGTTATCTGATGACCAATTACTTGACATGTTTGGGGTTGGCGTTCCCCCGGAAGATGGGGACGTATCCGGGTTGACCTATGTTGATAATGGCTTAGCAAAAATTTTTCGAATATCGGGAATTGCCACTTCGGCATATAGCTTTGATATTAAAGTTGTTTATCAACCCAAGGAAGGAACAAGCGAAATGTCTAGCGGCGTTACATTCAAGGTGATAAAGCTTAGTAGCGAATATGACCCGAGTGTTAAGGACGGACCTACTGGAGGCTTGCACAAAATGAGGTCATTGAAAATTTCTACTGTGGTGGAATCTATTAGTGAGAGTTTGTTGTACCCTAATAGCGCAATGATTAAAACAATAATAGACTCCAAAAACTTTTCCCAGTCCCCAAATAGGACATACCACTTAAAATTAAAGAAGGTGTTGATTCCTTCTAATTATGACCCCGAATCTAGAAAGTACAATGGCCCGTGGACGGGCTTGTTTAAAGGACAAAGTGATCCGGCTCAATCCGTGAACGAAATATCTGAAGCTAATAAATTTTGGACAGATAATCCCGCTTGGATTTTCTTTGACCTTTTGTATAATCCAAGATATGGAATTGGTAAGTACGGTTTAGAGGAGAGTAGGATTGATAAGTGGCAGTTGTATAAAATAGGGAAATATTGCGACGAACTGGTTGAAACCGACTTTCCCGTGGAAACGGCGACCTCAAAACCTAGATCTTTCAGTTACGTTGCCGGCACCGCGGTAACGAATAGCAAAAACTTTACCATAACTGTTGACGATCCGGATTTGTCTACAGAAGATTTTACAAAAGAATTTGGATCTGGCGGATCCTTTTTGGGGAAGAAGTTGGCTATGTTTTTATATCAACATAATTTTGGGCAAGACAATGTTCTTTCTGTCTCGCAGCAGGATAGTATTCGAGTTAAGTCTATAAATAGAGACGGTGAGATTAATATACAGGAAAGGACTATTCTGCAATCAAATCCAGATTTGAAGACATTGACTCTTGTCGGGTCGGATCTTGATGGAGATCCTGCTTTTTTTAATGGAGGTAGTCAAGCCGCGAGAAAGGTAATAGGTTCTTGCTCGACCCAAATAAATCACGCTGTGGTTGAACCTAGGTTTACTGCAAATTTATTTTTAACAGAAAGATCGGAGGCTCTTGAAATTATAAATTCCTTGGCCTCTATATTTAGAGGTATGGTTGGGTATTCTGGGGGGAAAGTTAGCTCTACGTTTGATCGAAAACAAAACCCCGTGCAGCTATTTAATAATTCGAATGTTATGAGCGAGGGATTTAGGTATATAGGCGTGCATAAAAATAAAAAAATAACCGCATCACTCGTAAGGTTTAATAATAAGGGTAAGAATTTTAAGCCTGATGTTGTTTATGAGGAGGATTCTAATTCTATGCAATCATTAGGTTATGTTGAGGATGAGACTATGGGCTTTGGTATAACTTCTGAGGGGCAAGCTAGAAGACTTGCGAGGTGGGTACTTCTTACGTCTCAGCTAGAAACTGAGACAGTGAGGTTTAAGACGGGTCAGGAGGGAGCTTATCTTTTGCCCGGATCTATCTTCGAGGTCTCAGACGAATCTAGAACCTCTTCAGATAAAAGTGGTAGGGTTTTAGATGTTCAAATTAATAGAGAAAAAGTTTTATTGGACCGGGACGGAGAATTGTTTGTTTCGCAAACCGCAGAGTACTTCGATCCATATATATTGATCGACAAAAGCAACCTTTCTTCTCCGGGATCTAATGTGGTAGAATTGTCTGTTTATTGCGCGAGAAGTAATGAATCTTTGGGGGATATAGAAAAAAGATCCTCTTTTGAATCTAGCGAAGAGGATCAGATGCAAGAGATAAACTCCTTAACATCTCCCCAACTTATTCGATTTGAAGGGTTTATGGGGACAGATCCATCTATTAATAAACTAGGTCCACAAGGCCAAAAAAGTATTGTTCAGGATTTGAAATTGAAGGTTGACTTTGAGATTTCCACTTCTGATAATTTAATTAAATCCTATGATCATGGGTTGGGCGACGGCGATACTTTGACGTTTTCTTCCGACGGCACCCTTCCGTCGGGATTAAGGAATGACCTTTCTTATTACGTAGTTAACTCCACAAAACATACTTTTCAGGTTTCCGAGGTTTTCGGTGGTGGGGTTGTTAATATATTTTCTTTAGGAAGAGATATGTTTGGTAATGCTGGTGGGCATCATTATTTCATTATTTCGGATCGAGGAATGATTGTTGCGTCCTTAAATCAAATTGGAATTGGTTCGGTTTATTCAATAAAAGGATTAATCGGATCAAGAAACGAGAGCTCTGTAATGACTGAGGGAGATAATGAGTTTATTGGCGTATTGAGAGAGTTGACTTTTCCTAATTGGTATTTTTCTAATATATTTGGGTACATTTATTATAACCCAAGCGCTTCGTCGGATTGGATTTATGAATCTTTTTTAGGTTGGGTATACGTTGGAGAAATGAGGGGAAGGGTGATTGGTGACGGTGATGGTTTTTGGATGTATATAGGGGGAACAGAAGATTCAATCAAAGCAAGCGGTACTGTGGGTTGGGTATACACTCAAGAGCTTTTAAAAAATACTTTTTGGTATATTTATGATTTAAATAAGTGGGTATATTTATTGTATCAGGACGAAAGTTTACAAAATATAGCAGGGTTTTTTGTTTATGATTCCTTGACAGTATTGAATCGTGGGGATCGTTACAAGTTGGGATCTAATAGAGAAATGTTTATATCTATGGTTGTTGATGGGTTGGGTTATTATTTGCTCGACAGGGTATCTACTAATTTGGGAGTATATACTGTCCCTTTAAACACTCCGCCTCCAGTATTCGGGCAAGGAAATAACCCTTTATATAGAGAATTTGAGATAGATTTTATATATTCCGTGGGGTTTGAGGATAGCTTGCAGGGGGAAAGTTGTGTAAGGATTGATTTAATAGAGGGGCATGGACTCGACCTGAATGGTTATTATAGCTTGTCTATCTATGGAGTGACCTCTAATATTAACGATTTTGACCAGTCGATTAATGCGGAGTGGCGCTTTACTAGGGTTGACGTTAATACTATTGAGTTGAACCGTAGTTCCGAATTGGCTGACACGCTTGGAAATATAATTTCAAATGGCAAAATATCTTTAACCTTGAATAATTCTTCGGTCACGGATAGATTTTTGCAAGGACAGCTATTCAGGACCATATCAGTGAAAGAGGTCGCTAGTAACGAATATGAAGTTGTGGGGCTGGAATACAATTCTTCTAAATTTTTTGCGGCCGATCAGAAGGGTGTAGTTAGGACTCCCGCTCTTCCGATTCCTCCTCAAGCCGATATGTCTATACCGGAAGCTCCAGATGGCTTGTTATTATTTGATTTAACTTTATAATAATATTATGCTATCTACCTCACTCGGAATACAATTCAATGTTAATGACCTCGAATCTAGTTATGAGGTCGTAGGATCTTCGGATAATTACTCTTTTCAATACGAACTTGGGAGAGGTTATAACCTAGTAGATTTTGAGGGAGAGGCGTTTCAAAGGTCAATATCTCTAGAAGGAAATTACGGAGAATTTGATGTTCGAGTGTTCGCTGTTAATGATGTTGGGGTTAGGTCTGCTTTTATAGAAACCGGTATCGATATTAGCGCTCCAGAGTTTAAGGGGACTTTTACTCTTAATAATTTAAGAGTAAATAACCTACCTATAGATTCTAATATTGGGTCAGTTAACACTGTTGAGCCTCAGTTTCAGGGCGACTCTTTAAGTGTCGAGTCCGAGTATATAAATAAAAATGCAGAGATATCCTGGGAGTTAATTCCTCCGTCTGGGCATTTTAAGGAGGGCCAGTCCCTCAGGGAAGAACTGCTTTCTGATAGATTTTTTGATAAATTTGAAATAACTCTGAGGAACGGAACAGGGAGTCAGCTTATAGATAATTCCATTTTAAGCTCAAGCCCAAGCCTTGCTGAGGCCTTATCTTCAAGCGACATTAATGAGACCCTTTCTAATTACAGAGCTTTTTCAATCAACTTGACCGACGGAGTTTTTCAAGACTTGAGCTTGGATCGAACTTTCGATCTTCAGGTCGTATCTTACGACTCTTTTGGTAGGACCTGCACCGGAACAATTACTGCAGTTAACTACAAGCCTGTCGTCGAGTCTTTTTCTTATAACCTTAGGGGCTCAGATGTTTCGTTTTCTTGGCAGCCTGGCGACACTGATCATAGGTTAACTAAAGTCACCAAGCTTTCTGTGCCCTCAACCGCAAGTTTGGTAAGCGAAACTAATCTTCAGGAAAATATAGAATATTTTTTGTCGGTCTCTTCGGCTCGGTCTTGGAACTTGGGTTTTGGCAGTTATCAGTCTGGCGACATGGTCACTTACTCTGTTGGTAACTCGTCTGAAGTTTATAAGTCAATAAGCGATCACGCTAGCGACTCCAATAGGACTCCAACAAACAGCGATTTCTGGGAAAATATTGGAGAAAAAATAAAGTCTAGCGTTAGTGAGGTATACGTTTCTGACGGCACATACTCAAGCTCTCAGGTGTGGGGACTCTCTCATTACTACTCTCTTCAGCCTAGCGATGGATACGGAGAGGGGGCCGTCTTTAATTTGAGTAACGCGGGTTTGGTCGAAGGCGGAAAGTTAAAGTCATTAAGCTCTAATGTTAAAATTGGCGCTTTGCGGTTTCGAGAGCGCGAGGACGATTTGATTTTTAACTGGGAAGTTGTTGATCAAGACGGAAATTTTGTTGATTTGACTCAGTATAGGTTCTCAATGTCGGCCTCGGACTCTCCTTCTTTATTGGGCATTAGCGGTTCTCTCTTTGATTCTCATTCCAGTGAGTTTTTGACTGGAATAACTGAGGGGCGAACGTCCATGATATCATCTGTGGATTCCGAAGGCGATAGAAGTGTTGTTTTTGACCTTCCTACTACTAAGTTTTTTGACACATACGAGTTTACTAGGGAGATAAATAATAATTTATACGGCACAGGTAATTTCGTGTCTGATTTTGTGCCTTTTGATGTTTATTCTGAATATTTATTAAATGACACCACTTCTGATCAAGACAGGAATATGTATAGGGTTTTAAGTAATTCAAACAAGCCCCCGCTTAGCTTTGGTCAGTCGATTGCTCCTACCTATGAGGTGTGGGACGCCTCTAAGACTTACGTTAGTTATCCCCCACTTTATTCCGTAGTTGATTATTCTGGAAGCTTGTACCAATCAAACACAAGCTCTTTTGGGCCAAGAATGCCTTTGGTTAAGGGTGTTTTTGACCCACTTGCACAATACTATCCCGGGGATTTAGTTGTAAGCTCGGAGGCTCAAATATTTTCTTACTTTCCTGGTCAAGAATATCTCGCTGGGGATGTAGTCCTTCATGATCTATCTTTCTATTTATGCTTAAGCAATCAATCTCCACAGTCGCCTTTTGAGCCAGGAACCAATAGAAAAAAGTGGAGGGTTTTATCTATGTTTGACGAAATTTCTTGTTATATATTTCGCGCAAACACTGATGTTACTGGAGCTGTAGGCTCTTCGTTTGATTTCTCTAATTGGGACCGGCAGACTCCGGATAACTCGCCCTTTTTTGATTTGTTTATTAGTGGTTATGCTTTTGATGCTCTTGATTGGTCTGAATTTCAACAGTATGATGCTGGGAGTGTAGTGTTTCACTCTAACGATATTTGGAGCGGATTATTATCGAGCCAAGGAATACTTCCTGTTCAAGGAGAAGGTTTTTGGAGCAATGTTGGTTCAGATGGTTTGGATATTGTCCCTAATTATAGCCAAAACGACCTAGTGTATAATGGGGGCGCTGTGTATGAGGCGTTAAATGATAATCCAGTAGGCGGGCCGATAGCTGCAGCTTTGGGGTCTGGAGCTTTAATAAGTTCTGACTATGTAAGCTCTCAGTGGAGACCTATTTGGGAAAGGGATGATTCTTATAATGGGTTGGTTTATGGTCATGTGGGCATACCCGAGAGCGGAAAAAGAAGTATTGGCCTGGAGCTTGGAATCATTGATAGCGAAGGGGAGGTCCTCAATACTCAAAGACTGGTCGGGATAAATCAGGAACCTAGCATTCGTGTGGAAGGTTTTAGCGGAGACTCTCTTTCTGAAGCCTCTAAGGTTAAGTTTCATTTTAACTACGCATTTGGATCTCAAGAGAAAACCACCAAAGTTCACCTCTATAGGATTGGGGCTGGAGAGGTTGACATCATTAATTCAAATGGAGATGTAATAGGTCATGATTTTAGCAAATTTCAGATTACTGGGGAGGATGGTTTTCCGTACGACTCATTTAGTGGGAATTCTACGTTAGCGAAGATTACTTTTGGAGCTTCCGACGCTTCTTTTGGTGACAATATAAATATGGTTGTCGATGAGCCTCCCATTCCCAAAATTGACGGAGTAGATCAGCCGACAGGTTATTACTACAAACTGTTACCGTTTGACCATTTTGGCAGTGGTGATATATTTGGCGCAAAATATAACCAATACCCGCTTGATAAAATCATGGTTTGGCCTAAGAATTTCAGTAATCAAAACGGAGTTCCTGGACCAGTGTTTAGGACTTCTTTTGATGATATTCCTGGACCTGTGCTTGGATTAACTGGAGATTCAGCTTTTGAGAATTATTTCTTAGAGTGGTTTCATCCCCAAGGAGAAATTGTAACAAACGGATACCTAGAAAATATAGGTTTAAATAGCAACGTTCCGGGCGACATTAGTCATTACGAAGTGTGGCAATCTAAGGAGGACAGGCTCTCTTTAGGTAGTTTGGGGGATGTGTGGTTGAAGGATGAAGCTGTAGATAATCCCAATTATCTTGTAAGTATAGATTTTTCCAATAATAGCGGGTATCGCCGTATAGAGGGCAATATCACTAGCGATTTGGCGTGGAACTATCCGATACCTATACCAATGCAAGACCCCGCCTTAGGCATAACTAACGCATCTAAGATATTTGACATAGACGCAAATTCCCCAAAGGTGTCAACTTCGTACCTCGGGAAAACCAATGAAACTTCTTACTTTTGGGTAAGAGCTGTTGATCAAGCTGGAAATAAAAGCCCATTCACTGGCGCAGCTAATTTAGAAGACTCGTACATAAAAGGGCTAAGTTTAACCTTGGGTCAGGCTTCGGCTACTGATATTTCTGATTTTGAAGTCAACATGACCGAAAAATTTGGCAACACGATAGCTCTCGTTCCCAACAACCCTTTTGATGAAGATGCAGGAGCAGTTGGGGACATTTTTTGGCCTGAGCATTTACTTTATTATCAAGGGGTTGGTTATGTTATTAGTGGTGCTGAATTTGGCCCTTCTTATGATAATGGAGACAACGCAGATACCTCTTATGTATGGTGGAAGAACGACAAGACAGAGTACACTGTCATACCAAGTAATTTATACGAAGATAAAGATGGGGCAATTAATGTTATATATAGTGGTGGAGCTTATAGATTGTCAGACGCTCACCCAGCTGGATCTGATGGTAAGGATCCAGACCCAGTCTTTGAAGATGGTGATTTTATAGTTGCTAAAATTACCAATGGAGACGTTACTCCTGTTTATCATGCTTTCGCTAATGCGTTGATAGGTACAGCTAGCATAGCTAATGCAGCAATTGAGAATGCAAAAATAAAAGATTTATCTGCGGACAAAATCACGGCCGGGGAGATTAAAACAGCCGACATACAAATAAGTTATGACGGTGATGATGCTGGGGGCATTAGGTCTGTCGGTTTCGATGGGTCTAGCGAAGGCTTTTTCTTGAGCGGCGATGGCACATTTGGATTTAGGGACTCTAGCGGAGGAGGCCTCAGCCTTGATAACGGACAATTAAGCTTAAGGGGGAGATTAAGGCAGACGGATGGGGGTGATTATGATTTTGGTGCACTAGAGGCTATTCCTTCTTATGTGAATTATGCAGAAGCAGCAGGCGGGGGTTTTGAGATAATAAATAATAATCCCATCAAAATTAAAGCTTCATTAATTAATAGCTCTGCCACTAAAGACGATATTAGATTTAGGATGGACGTTATTAGCGAAGGGGTGACTTTGCCGGTTTTTAGCTATACTGAATTTTCTGATAATTACGCTGGCGGCACATTTAATCTTTCAGGATTTTCCTATAATTCGATGAATTTTGTATCAGCAAACAATAGCTCTCGCACTTTTGAAGCCGAGCTAAAAGCTGGTTTTGGGGGCGACTTTGGGTTTCACGACATTATCGTATCTAACGGTATAACTGGAGAAGCTGTAATGATCTACGCTTCGACGAGCGACACTTCAATAGAGTACTCTACTACTATTTCAAGAGTAATAGACGGAAAGATAGGGGTGGACGGAACAATTGGGGTGGATGGTAACCCTGGGCCAGCAACTCATTTTCGAGGAGAGTGGAGCCCTACAGAAAATTATTATGCAATATATGATGGCGATGAATTCTTGAGGGGGGACATTGTTCATAGATCGCATGGTGGCGATAATTATTGGATTGCAACAGGAAATTCGGTAGGACAATCACCGTCTTTAACCTCTGATTATTGGAGGGCTTTTGGCGCTGAATTTACTAGCGTTGCTACCGACTTATTGCTAACCAAGGAAGCTACCATAACTCAAACATTAACCATGGGGTCAAGTCAGGGAGGCATAGGTGCTGGCGAGGGTGAAATTCGTTCTGCCGGTTTTATTGGAGGTTTTGGTTATAACGGAGCGAGATTAACAAGTGAAGTTTATACACCCCCCGGATTTAGATTATCCACTATAGATTCTTTGCAGAACGGTGTGGTTGATGGAGTTGTTTTTGATGTCGGAACAGAAAACTCTTATTTAAGGTTTAGTTCTCTTCTTTCAAAAATAGAAATTAAAGGAGCTTTTGCAAATAACTCTATATCGGAAACAGTTTCTAATATCGCCCAATCAAGTAACGACCCTACCGATACACTTGCTACTTTTGTTGGAGGTGGATACAACAATACAATTGAGACGGTGGCCAGCACTGTTTATAAATCTCTAGCTTCTTCAATTGTCGCTGGGGCTTACAATACAATTCAGGGAAGGTTTTCTTTTATTGGTAATGGTTATAGGAATGATTGTCGAGATAATTTTTCGTCTATTGTCGGGGGGTATTTTAATACAATGCCGTCGTACTCTCTTGATAATGACGGGGCTAATTTTATAGGCTGTGGAAGGTTTAATAAAATTGAAAGCGGGTCGGACAATTCTATACTTGGCGGTAGTTATAATAGAATACTTTGATGTCTTGTGGCTACAATTATTAATAACACTACGTCTGGAGACGCCCAATTCGTTCTAGATCCTGACTTCTCTATTTATTCTAAAAATTTTTCAGGAATAAGCGGAAAATACGCTAAGGTCGATAGTAGTGGCTGGATGAGTGATACTTGGTTTTTTGGGTTTAGTGAGTCTGCGGATAGAATGTTGGTTAATTGGTCTAATTATTTTTGGATAGGTACCTTTAGTATAGGGCTTCCTTTGTTAGGGAGTCAAAAATCTTACCATTTATTAGCTGGGGCGGTAGAAGTTATTGAAGGCTCTGCGGTAGTTAACTCTTATGAGGGTGTGGATGCAAACTTTATCGGCAAGATTTATCCGGGCACTGCCATAAGGTTTGACAACGACTCAAGCAAGGACTTTGTGGTCAGTAGTATTTTGCACGGAGAAAGTTCCCCTACGGGTAGCACGCAAATAATCTTAACAGAACCAGCTTCGTTCTCTAGCGTTAATTTTTCTAATATTTTTAAAGAAAGTTCGCCAGGTTTTGTTTTTTCGTCGCAATTGGGGTGGTTTTATATTCCTGAAGCTGGGGGCTCAAAGGGGGCGTGGTTCTGGTTCTCTTCTTCTTGCCCTGGCCTGCAAAAATATAAAAATTTTGCTGATGGAGTAATAACGACCGAAAATAAAGACGGCGCGATCGGTTGGGTTTTCTGCTCCCCTAACCTTGTTGAGACTAACTATCCCGCTTCGAAAGAGGGAGGTTTTAATCAAGGTTATGACGATACGAAAATAGTGCAAAACGGAGCAACGTATGTGCAAGGAGACTGCGTTATTATTGCCACATTAATAAATGGGATTACATCTTACTACTCTATGGTTGCAAATAGTCGGCAAGAAGTTTTTGTAGCATTGTTTTATATAGTAGGCGCTGGTCATGTGGAAATAGTGTATAACCCTTTAGTAGTATAATATGAATGTCTCCAACCCTCCGCCGGATTTAGTTAATATATCGCCTCCGTCATCTTCGAGTTTTGGTGATGCTTGTTTTTTCTTGGGGGTTGAAGCTGGAAACTTGATAGTCGGTTCGTACTCGGCTAAAATTTCTTCCTCAAGAAGGTGCTCGTTGCTGAATTGTGGGCCCGCTTCATGGGACCCAAATATTAATGATTCATATAACACTCACCAAATTGGTAGATGGGGGGGTGGGTCTGTGTTTGGTGCATCTCACCAGCTTTACGTTTTTTCGAACTTATTACTTAAGGACACTGATGTCCAGGCATTTAGCTCTTCGGATATTAGACTAAAGAACGACACTTCAGTATTAAGCGGTTCGTTGGACCAAGTTTTAAAAATGACTCCAGTGCAGTTCAAGTGGAAGAAGGGGCATCGCTTGTTATTAAAAGGTAAGGATATTGGGTTTATAGCTCAACAAATAGAACCTATTAATCCATACCTGGTCAAAACTAGAGAAAGCGGATATAAAGCTGTTGATTATAAAAAAATATCCGTATTAATTGTGTCTGCAATTAAGGAAAGGAATAGGCACTTGCAAAGAATAAAACTTAAAATTAAACTATTAAAGGATGGCTGACTCCAAAAATAACTCTATCCTTGCGGGCACCCAAAACGAAATCGGTTTGGGTAGTCAATACTGCATGATTATCCAAGGATCAAATAACAATATACCTGCAAACAGTAATAATATCACCATACTGGGGGACGGAGTAACTAATCCGGAGGATAATACGTTTTACGTAGCATGTGCAAATGGCCTACATTGCGCTGGAGATGTTGTGGCATTTAGCTCTTCAGACGAAAGGCTTAAGGAGGACGTTTCTGAAATGACGAACTGTCTTGATAAGGTTTTATCTCTTGATGCTATAAATTTTAAATGGAATGACAAGCAATCTACTTACGAAGGTCGCGATATTGGACTTATTGCACAGCAGGTCGAAAAAATTGCTCCAGAGATAGTTGAAACCAGAAAGAGTGGGTACAAGGCGATTAAATATGAAAAAATAATACCTTTACTGGTTGGAGCTGTTCAAGAGCAGCAATTGGAAATTGACGATATCAACAAAGAGTTGGATTTGTTGCTGTCTAGTCAGAGTTGATAAGCTTCATTAATATCCTTGCGTCTGTAGGTGAAATGTCTGAGTATCCATTCCAGCTCTTTATGCTATCATTTTGATATTTTCCGCTCTTCCACCAATCCCTGAGTACCATTTTGAATTCATCGAAGTTAGAACAGTTTAGTTTATCTTCTATCAACGATTCAACCATCGAGTGAGGGGTGAGGGATGGAGGAGAAACTGCGGAGTTCGTAGCTCTTCCCCCGGGATTGTTAGATTTGTCAATTTCATCATCCCCAACGATGTGAACGTTTAGAAAGTTGCGAACATTTCTAACAAAAGCTCTATTGCAGGCTATTGTTTCTAGGAATTTTGTAGCAAAGCTGCTTGTGTTATCGAGCGTTGCATTAGCCATATCCTGAAATTCGACAGGAATGTTTCCGGTTTCATAGTTTGGTAAAAATTTTATTCTACAGATCACTGCTACATGGTCAGATTGACACTTTACTACTTCGTACGAAACATCAGAGAAGCCTCTAAGTTTTGCAAGCTCTTTTATTCCGCTTAATTTTATGAGTAGTTGGTGGTCTCCCAGGCCTTTTATGGATCTGGGCATGTCTTTTTTTCTTAAATCGAACCAAGAGCGGTTTGGAAAGAGATGCTCATCTTTTATCATGGACCTCCAATTGACCGAGCCATCTTCTGCAAATTCGTAGTCTACGTTATTAAGTAAACCAAGCTCGTTCCTTACGAATTTCGAGGGGCCGTCTTCATAATTTTTTATATGAGTTGTGTTTTTTTCTTTTCTTTCTGACTCTTTACTTTTTTCCATGATTGTAGTTGTTATAAATTTTTAAATTATTTAAATCTTCCCAGAATTCATCAGAATCAATTATTTTGTCGTGAGCTCCAGATATTCCAGCTCGCCATGCAGCTTTACTTGCGTATAGTTTTTTGTTTGATATGATGATTTGAGAACTTTTATAACGACTATTATTGCATAGTTCTTTGTAGTTGTCAAGATCTTTTTTTGTTTTATCTTCTATTAAGTGAACATCCCAGTCGAAGAATTTTAATCTTAAATCATTTATTGTGTCTTTATCTTTTGATATTATTTTTAAGCTGACCCCTAGCTTGCTTACTTCTTTTAAGAATAGTTCATCTCCATCAAGTTTTGCGTAGTAATTGATTTGATTAATGTTATGCTTTACTGTTTGTAAGTAATTTATCTTCATGGGTCTATCCAGGAAGATGTTTACTTTTCTTTGGTTCGCCCATCTGGTTATATTCTCTTCGTCAAAATGTTCTTCGCCTCTAATATTTGCTGGCTGGTTTTGAGCAAAGCTTTCTGGCATTACGTGGTTTGGTATAACCGCTAGTGACCCTATGTGGTAATTATCTCCTATGTGTATTGTTTTTATATTTGATAAATTATGTTTTATGTTTAATAGATCTAATACTGCAGTCGCAACGCTTTCTGGCTTTATCATGTTTATTGTTTTTGGATGCTCAATGTCGGAGAATGAGGCCCTGTTTCCTTTTTTGTCTGATTCGAGCAATATATGATCCAGGGGGTCTCCCCAGTACGGCCCGCTGCATTCTTTATATATGGTGCTATATAAGCTTACTATTTTTTTTCCAAAGCCCGAGGCTACATGAGTGCTGAACGAATCTGTTCCGAGGTGCAGTAGTGAATTTTTAATTATGTAGGCCGCCTGCTTAATTGATGTCTGACCTTGGTGTTGGATGCAGTTGGATATACCAGCTTCTTCTTTTGATCCTATTTGTATTATCTTAATGCCCTCTTTTTCTAGGAATGTTTTAAGTAGGTCGGTTACGTCATTATAGTAATCGTAAGTTTTTGATTGTATTCTCGATGGAGCGTGAAGCGTAATGTATTTATTGGCGACCACAGGAAAGTAAGACGTCTCTATGAACGGCTTGTCTATTTTTACTCCACACGATAGGGCGTATTGTTCTACTAAGTGCATAGTTCGAATTGTATTTTATCTTTGGCGTTATGAGTGAAGTTTATTATTCTTTGTGTTCCCACGAAGGGTATGAAGGCTATCTCGAAATAACCTTTATGCTCTCCTTGCCCCTCCATCAAGGGGAGGTTGGCTAGTGAGTCGTGGTACGGTATGCATTTATGAACATAGGGATTTCCATCTAGTACTTCGAAATATTTTGGTTGAGTTGCGAAATATATGTTTAACTCTGGGTATTGTTTTTTAATATTTATTAAAAGCGAGGTCGTTAAGTATATATCCCCTATTCTTTCGGGCATGACAATGAGCAGCCTTCGACCTTCGTCGTCTTTATCGAGAATGTCCGAAAGTTCGATTTTTTTATTTTCTTTGTTCTCTTTTTTTGCCACGCTTCTAAAATACTCTAGTACTCCTTCTCTGTTCATGTCGCTATTCAACCTGGAGATCCAATGCTTGAGCCCTTCTTCTGTTTTACTTGTTTCTACTTTTAGTATGTTTTTGTAGATATCTATAAGCCAATCTTCGTCGCTATCTGTTTCTTGTGGAATGTAGTTGGGGTTCCTGTCTTCAATCTTGAAGTCAAAGTCCCAGCACACACTTGGCATTTCGTCGATTATTTGCTCGAGCTGCTTTCCTATTACTTCTACGCTATAGTTTTCCAGCACAAAGCTTCTGGCCGACTTTCCCATGCTCTCCCTTTTTTTTTCACTCATTGAATGAGCTTTTCTTAGTTGGTTGCATATGCTCTCTGGGCTAGTGCTGGCTTTTATAAATTGAGTTCCAGGTTCCCTATACTCTGTCCAGCTCAATGGTAGGCTGGCAGCTTCCTCTACGCAGCAGTCCTCTCCGCAGCTATAATTGGTAACTAGGGTTATTAATTCGCATAGCTTAGCTTCCTGGATTGGTATCTCCTGTCCTCCGCTCGTAAATGGGTGGCAATATGCATCCATTAGGTTATATATTTCGTTTAATTGATTCTCGCTTACTCCGCCCTTGGTGCTGGTCGTTACTTGCGATTTTTTAGACCCGCAAAGTTTACAATCTAGATTTTCTCCAAGAAAGCTCTTAACTTCATATTCTCTACATTTTGTGCAGAAGTATGTAGTTAATATTTTTTTTGGATCTATTCCTTTTTCCTTTATTAATCTGGGTATATCCCAGCCCTCTGCCCAGTGGGTGTGTAGTAGTAATTTAGCTTCGGTTTCTGGGTTTTTTTTGCAAAACAATTTAAATCCCTCGAGTAGGTTTGGGACGCTTTTTCTGAGCTGGTTCCTGAATACAAAGCCAATGATGAAATCTTCGGTTCCGATAGAGTTTTTTTGTCTTAGCTCAAGCCTCTTTCTTTCTTCTAGCTTGTTGAAGGTAGATGTATCCAGGCTGCCCCTTAGAGTCTTGACGTGACGCTGCCCCATCTCGTTTAGTGATTTTTGGGCGAAGGATGCCCATGTGTAATAATTCTTAATCTTTGGCGCAGATTTTACTGCGTCTGGCAGAATAGGCAAGCTGTCCAGTGTAGTCCATATCATGCAGTTTATCTTGTTCCACCAACTTTTTTCGGTGTAGCCAGAAAAAGCCCATATATCCTCTATCCCTATGTATACATCTGGCCTTTCTTTTTCTATTATTTTGTCGACAGTCTCACTTCCATATCCTGCGCTCCTTGCCAAGCTTGGGTCTTGGTTTAATTTTTTAAGTAAGTTGGGGTCGTTAGGTAGGGAGCCTTCGCACTTCCATGGTAAGTTTTTTAAAGATGGGTCCCCCCATTTTTTTCCGTTGCAAAACTCTACTAAGTCATATTTGCCTGTTTTTTGCAAATATATAAGAATATTTTTAGAGTGCTTTCCGAAGCCTGTCAGGGCTTTGCAGAAATTGCTGTGGATCAGTACTTTTTTCTTTTTCATTAAAACGGAACATCTTCACTTTTCGATGTGTCGTTGTAATTGCTTTGTCCGGAATTTTTTGATCGATACTCTTTTAATAAAATCTCTTCCTGTTCTTTTCTGTGGGAGTATAAGGTTCTAAGGAAGTACCTAAGAAACTCCGTCAGGTTTTCAACCTCTCCAGGTTCAAGCGGAATTCTGAAGGTTTGGTTTCCGTTTCTAGTGAAAGTTATTCCGAACGCTGGTAGGGTCACCCACTCTTCTTTGTCCGCTTTTTTTACTTTAGATTTTTTATCCCAAGGGGTAAACTTGATTGATGTCTTGTTATCGTCGAAAGAGTGAAACGATGAGTACTCGTTCCTGTGCCTAAAGGAACTTATCATTCCGCCCACTTCGAATTCAGTAAATTTTAAACTGATTTTTTTGTCGGGATTGCTTCCGTTTCCCGAGAAGCTTCCAATTTTCCTAGACTCGTTCCATTCAAACTGCTGTATCGCGCTAACATACAATACCGGTTCCTTTTTTTTGTTTTGTCCGATGGAAAATTTAAATGCGCATCCTGCATTTTTGCTGTTTGGTTTATATAGTGATATGCTCATCTTTTGTAAGTTCGTTATTTATTGTATGTAGGCTTATGCATACATACAGATATTATGCAAAAATGGTTTTTTGTCAACTACCGATCTGATTTATGTCGTGGCACCAGTCCTCCTCTGATCGAAGGGCGTCGTAGTTTCTCAAGCTCGAAGTCCATGTCCTATTAGGGAGATCTTTTATTCTAATTATGTCAAAATGCTTCTTCATTAATTCTATTGAATTTTCTTTTTTTGCGACATCGTTTTTTTTATTGATTGGATCGAAATATGTTTCTATCGCACTTTCTCCTATTATTTGCTCCGGACTTTTGTATGTTGTGTCTTTTTTTGAGTAAGTTTCGATGCATCGCTCAAATACCTCTGTTAGTCTTTTAGTGTTGCCTGCAATTATATGGTCTGAGGGGTGAAATTTGAAATCTTTATCTTTTCTGAAATATATATTAGAGGTTGTTATTTTAAACCAGTTATATATTCCTGTAAGACTGTCTTTTGATTGTTGGTTTTTTTTGATGCGGCTTACTATTGGACCTATCTCCGGGAAAGATTCGTCCGACCTTGTTTTGATGGATAGGTGTGATTGCGAGACTTTTAGTCCGTTTAGGGTGCTATGGAATTGTAGGACGGGGGGGTTTTTTTCTGACCGTTTCTTTTTTAACTTTGGCAGTTGATTTTCATCGTTAATGACTATTTTTACCTCTTCGTTAATGTCTTTAAGTTTCGAGAGGTCGTCGCCCTGCCAACAGCTCACTATTACCTGGCCATACTTTAAGTAATTAGGTATACATCTCAGGGACCTGTCGTTTAGTGGCCCTTGTATTATTGTTGAAACGCTGCTCTCTGCCTTTTGTATTTTTGGGAGCAAGTTTTTGTACAACTTGTATAAAAGCCTGTCGGAAGAGCTAATATGAATGTCACCGCTTAACATTTATTAGAGTTTTTTACTTCAAATAGTCAGAGCATAGCCCAAAGCACGGAGGGCCTCCATATTCTCTGGCGTCGTCTACTACCAGCACGCTCTTGTTTGACACTCTTTTCCCGGGATACGTCCAGACGAAGTTTTTTGAGGTTAATGTGTAGTCGTCATTTTCGTGCCAAAAGAAGTTGAGGGTTTTAAAGTTGCCTACTATATCCAAAGCCTCTATATTCTTGCAGTGAATCCAGAGCTTATTGAAGTTCTTGGCGATGAATTTTAAGTCTACCTGGTACTGTGGCTCGTCGTGCCCTAGCCAGAGGTTTTTGTCTCCCCAGACGTCAATTTCTACATCATAACCTAGATTTAAAGCTTCTTGAATATAGCTTTGTTCATTTTCTCTTTCCTTATTGGGGCCCGATATATTACCTCTATGCGATACTAGAATCATGTTTGACAAAAGCCTCCAGGTCCTCTGGTGTGCCAAGGCCCCACATCTCCTCAACGTTGAATGTTTTAACTCTAGCTCCCTCAAGTAACGCTTCGTTGTATACCGGGCATACGTAAAACTCGTTGTTTACCCTGATGTTTTTTTTAATCATTCTTTCGGCGCACCTAACGTAGTCTGACCCTTTTTTCCAGAAATAAATGCCTACTGTGGCATTTGTGCTTATGGGTTTTTTTTCAGCAACCTCTACGACAAAACCGTCCTCATTGAGCCTAGCGAAACTCCATTTTGGATGTTTTGATTTGAATGTCAATATTGATCCGTCTATTTCGTCAGATATACAGGAATACATAAATTGGTTACTCTCCCATTCTACATATTGGTCTGAGTTGGCTAATATTAGTGGCTCTTTGTTATTTATGAATTGCCGGGCCAATAGCGTGGTGCATGCCGCGCCCTCAGTTACTCCTTCTACTTGTATTATTTCGCAGTTTGGCGATATCAACCTCAGGGTGTGTTTTAAGGAGTACTTCTTGTAGTGGTCTTTTTGTACTATGAATATGTGCCTCGCGTCTATATTTAAATTCTCAACGACCCTTTGGATCATTGGCTTTCCGTTTATATCTATCAGCGGCTTTGGGAATGTGTATCCAGCCTGCTCGAATCTGGAGCCAGCTCCCGCCATCGGTATTAGTACGTTCATTTTATCTCCTTGCCATTTTGGTTTTATTTTTGATTTATTCTCTGCGCTTGCTATAGTACTTGCTATTTTAATATATGTCAAGTCTTTATTGTTTTTTACCGCGCATAAATGCGCCCCGCTCCTTAAAGCCCCCTTTCTTCCTATGTGGGAATCCTCGATGATTAATGTTTCGTCGGGGTTTATTTTCGCCTTAATCATACACCTCATGTATATCTCGGCATTAGGCTTTGGCAGGAAGACGTCTTCGTTTGAAAATACGAAATCTATGAATTCCATAAACCCTTTTCTTAGAAGCATGAGTTTTGAGGTTTTTCTTATCGAGTTCGTCGCGCAAGATATGATGTAGCCATCTCTCTTTAGTTTTTTAAGTATGGATCGCACTCTTTCGTCTTTAGTATAATTGCTTATTTCTATTAACGTTTTTTCTTGCTTCAGCTTCCATACTTTATCGTAATAGCTTTCAGGTAGCCCTTTTTCCTTTGATAGTTTTTTTAATTTTTGCGTGGTCGTTAATGCATCGTACTTGCATAAATGTTCCTCCTTGCTAATATAGTATTCTTTTCCCACCTCTAATAAGGCTTGGTTTAACGCTTTGAAGTGAAGCTCTTTTGAGTCCACAAGCACTCCGTCTAGGTCAAATATGATTTGTTTTATCATTTTATTAATTTCGTGTCTAGGTTTTTGAATAAGGATGTCCCTGAAAGTTTTGAGTATTTTACGTTGTTTATTCTTAACGCCATAGTTATTATACTTTCCGGAACTTCGCTCATGTATAAAGGGTACCCCTCTTTAGTGAGAAAGTTTATAGCTTGATCAATCTGCTTGAATATATTCATATACTTGCTCATTCCCTTGAAGTCTCCAATTGCTATCTGGTCGTTTATTTGCTTGGGTATTATTTGCTTCTCAAAGATAAAATTAAATGATCGCTCTTTTTTTAGTTCTTTCTCGTGGTTGTATACTGAGTAGCTTTCGTAAAGCGGCACTCTTATTGAGTTGCTGTTTAAAAGCTCTTGCTTTTTTATTTGTTCGCGCACGCTTAAGTCCGGCCTGAGTCTAATGATTGCGTCGTATTTTTTTTTAGATCTTTTTACTAATTCAAATGACTTCAGCATTCCAAAGCACATGGGTTTTATTCCTAGCGACTCATTATCTCCATTTCTGAAGATTAGTTTCTTGTGGGCGAAAAAGTCTAATTCGCACGTCTTGATTGGTTTGTAGTATTCAGAAAAACTTGAAACGTCTTCTTTTGTCCAGGTGCTAAGGAATATGTCTGGCCTTAGGGGTTTTATTATGTTTTTTACTATTGAGTTTCGACTTTCCCTCCACTTCCCTAGTTTTCCGCTAAAACACAGGGCTACATTCATCCTTCCTCCCCCCTTATTAGTATATTTCTGCCATCCTTCACTATGGTATTTAGTTGAGTTGCAGTTCTGTTCGGAGTTCTTTTTCTTTTTATGTGTTTAGCTCTTAGTAGTCTATTGAGGCTTCCCGATATCTTGCCGTAGGACATGCCTCCTAGGTCGAGGCCCATTCTCTCGTTTGAAAAATATATAGGTTTTCCGTGTCCAGCCTTTATCACTAAATAATTATACAAGACCAAGTCATTCCCTATAAGTTTTCCATTGATGACGTCTTCCTGTATTACTGTCGGTATTTGTATAAATTTCTTCATTCACAAATAATACATCAAAAAGCTTTTTTAGTCAAGGTAAATGCAAAAAAATGTACGACCGGCATTCAAAAATTTGAACGATGTTAATAGTATAGGATTAATAATATATCTTTTTATTATTATATAAATATAAGATATTGACATTAAGGTAAAATTATGTTAAAGTGTGAATATGAAATTTATAGATTTAGGAGAAGATAGGTACTTTATGATTAAGTGTTCCGATTGGTCGGTTGTTCTCGAGGCGTACGACGAAACGGAGGCTTGCACAGAGGCATTGAAGGAAATGCTCCTCAGAAAGGGGAAAGCTTTAAGCCTGTCTTCTGTAATAGTATCGCAAGAATTAAAGCCTGACGCTACAGACGAGGAGATTGACGATTTAGTTTCTTACCACTCAGTGTCTAGGATGCTAGCCAACGCAGGAATGCACGAGCTATCAACAAACGTCAAGTATATCTTCGGAGCTTAGTATGAAATTAATAGGAATATCAGGATTAGCTAGGAGCGGGAAGGACTCGTTTTATGAAATGGCGGCAGAGCTATTAGAAAACATGGATATAGCTTCAAAAAGATACGCTTTCGCGGACTCACTAAAAGAGGAGTGCGACCAGCTATTAACCAATAATATCAACATATCTGCATTCACAAGCGACGATAATGAAAAAAGAATCATAAGACCTCTTCTTGTTACTTATGGGACAGAAATACGCAGAAAATTAAACCCAAATTGCTGGATAGAAAAAATACAAAGCTCAGTAAAAAAAGATATATCTCTAAATAAGGTTGTCTTTATTACCGACGTAAGATTTCCCAATGAACAGCAATGGGTTCACCGATTAAAAGGAGAGTCGGTGCACGTAACCAGGAAAGGAATAAGCCCTCCCAACAGAGACGAAGAAGTCAACAACCCTATCTTGCTTAGGGGGTCCTCGCATAGCATAAACTGGGGAGACTTTGATAAACAAAACATAGAGAAATCAAAAAAAGCAATCTCAGGAATAATGAAATCAATATTAAAAAAACCATAAAAAAATGAACCTAACAGACGAACAATTGATCGAGAACATACGATCCGACAATAACACAGAGAGTAACCTAAACGAATTAATAGATAGGCATAGCGGAATATATCTAGATATGGTAAACAATTACTCAAGTCCAGATAGTCCCTTCGCAAACTACGACGACTTAATTAACGACAAGCAGTATAAAATTTACTGCGCAGCGCTAAAATACGACAAGAACAAAGGGGCGAAATTTAGCACTTACCTTGGCAACGAAACAAAATGGATGTGCTTAAATAATTACAACAAAAACAAGCGAAAACCGTCCTTCCACTCAGACCATCTAGAGAATATACCTGAAGATAAAGAAATGACAGAAAACTCAATATCAAGAAGCGTAAAGGAAGACTTATTTACCAAGGTCCTATCAATAATATCAAGGCACCCGGATAAAAGAGTTGAAAAAATATTTAATATGCGTTATATAGTTGGACAGAAAAATAAAGTAATGCCATGGAAGGATGTAGGATCAAAAATGAAATTAAGCATACAGGGATGTATAAATATCCACAACTCAGTAGTTAATTATGTACAAGAAGAATTAAAACAAGAACTTAAAGGAGAATTAAACTTTGAATAAATTTATAGGACTAGGGTATCTAACTAGAGATCCCGTATCAAAAACCACAAACAGCGGAAAGAACATATGCGAATTCGGAATAGCAATAAGCAACAAAGCATCGAACTCGGTGTTATTCATGGAGATCGAAACATGGAATAAGGTTGCAGAAAACTGCGGCAGATTTCTATCTAAAGGAAGAAGAGTTCTCGTCGAGGGAAGGTTGCAATTATCCACATGGACCTCCAGCGCAGGAGAAAAGAGAAGCAAAGTTTACTGCGTTGGAGATCTAGTAACCTTCCTAGAAAAGAGTGACGAACAACAACAAAACAACAAAGCAGACCAAGTCGCCGCAAAAATAATAGAAGAGGACGAATTCGCAGACATACCATTTTAATATGAAAGACATAATATACAAAGGACCAATAAACTCGCTATCTTTCGGTAACGTTTCGTACAACCTACTAAAAGAAATATTTCGCGCAGATATGAACGCATCAGTTTTTCCCACCGGAAAAGTAGATGTTAGCGCGTTCTCAGAATCAGATACAGAATTTAGGGAATGGCTTGAAGACTCAGTAAACAATAGGTACAAAAAACTAAGCAAAAACTCCACAACTCTTCAAATGTGGCACCTAAACGGGTCCGAGAACAGAATATCCCCAAGGCAAATATTGTACACGTTCTACGAACTCGACGAGCCTACGGAGGCTGAACTAAATCTAGCGAAAATGCAAGATAAAACAGTATTCAGTAGTTCGTACGCGAGCAGTAAATTCCCAGGTAGCCATTTCGCTCCTCTAGGTTTTGACGCAAGCTTCGAGAGGACAGGAAAGGCTTACATGAAGGATAAAATTCATTTTGGACTAATGGGCAAATTCGAGAAAAGAAAGCATACAGAAAAAATACTAAAGTGCTGGATAGATAAGTACGGAAACAACTACAACTACCAATTAACCTGCTGCATAAATAATCCGTTCTTCAAAACAGAGCAGATGGAGGCCCTAATAGCCAACATACTGCAAGGCAAAAGATATGGAAATATAAACTTCCTACCATTTCTTCCCCAAAACTCCCAAGTAAACGATTTTATCAACTCCATAGATATAGATCTGGGAGGAATGAGTGGAGCCGAAGGGTGGAACCTACCGTCGTTCAATGCTTCTTGCTTAGGCAAGTGGAGCATAGTCCTAAACGCATCAAGCCATAAGGATTGGGCGCAAGAGAACAATTCCATACTGGTAGAGCCCTCAGGGAAAGAGGAAATTTACGATAATATATTTTTCCAGAAAGGTTCCAAGTTTAATCAAGGCAACATCTACACGTTCAATGAAGCAGACTTAATAGAGGCTATGGAAAAAGCTGAATCTTTATGTAAGATAGAAAACAAAGAAGGAATAAATATGCAAGATGAATTCACATACAAAAACACACTAGAGAGGATACTTGAATAATGCCATTATATACCTACGAACACCCAGAAAACGGAAAAACTTTAGACCTAGTCCAGTCAATGAACGAAGATCACATCTTCATCGACGACGAAGGAGTGAAGTGGAACAGGGTTTTTTACGCCCCGCAGGCCTCAATAGACTCGAAAATCGATGCGTTTGATAGTAAAGCCTTCAAAGACAGTACTGCAAATAAAAAAGGTTCCTACGGAGACTTAATAGATCAAAGTAAGGAGTTAAGCCAAGTAAGGAAAGACAAGGCCGGATACGACCCCATACAAGAAAAATATTTCAAGAACTACAAAGATAAAAGAAGAGGTGTCAAGCATCCCTTGGATAAGGGATAAAAAAAAGTGTAATCTATTCCTGTAATGTCTAACGCAGGAAACTTTAAAAACAATCCGTTATATACGGATATAACAAAACTAGACCACCTCTCCCCTCAGCCTACCTTCGCCTACAACTGGAATCAGGTAAGTGGTAGATGGGAACCTGCAGGCGGAGGCGGAGGCGGAGATGTATCTATAGGTAGCGGCGTAGTAGATATAGGAAACATTAACGAACTTATATCTGGACTATCAGGATCCATGAACGTAGGTTTGGGCGGAGACGCCGTGTCCGGACTACTGTCAAGTATTTCCTCGGGAATAGCTAATCAAAGCGGTGCCGTAATAAACATAGATAGAATTGACGCTCAGCCATGGAAGTTGATAACCAAGACTGTAAATCAAAAAATAGAGGAAGACTTCATACTTCTGGAAAATATACCAGACGAATCTAGATACGGAACCTATTCTGGCAATACCTACGGAGTAGATAGATCAGTTATGGATGACATATACAACACCCACTTTTCTAACGCGAGAACCAACTCAAGCAATCCAGAAACAGGTCACCCGAACTATTTTATCCACGAAGAAACTTCAAACCCAAACAGAAACCTCGACTTCCAGGGGGTGTTTCACACAGATACAGCCTATGGACTTAGGCAGGAAAATGAGAGAGCCAGTCCTATTAATTCTTACGAACTGAAAGATTTCTCTGAATTGTACGACAAAGGGCTAGCTGAGAGCGTTTTAATCTTCAACGAATCTCCGTACCCAATACAGTTTCATACAATAGATGAAACTTACGACAGCTCGAGAACTAGTGACCCAGAAAATAACAACATAATGTTCTTATATCCAGACACGTCAGTGCAAATTAACAGCGACGAAGCTAGAAGAGTTTTTGTTAAAAGACAACATACGATATCTGGCTATACAGTGAAATACACAGTAACATATAAAGAAACAGGAATAAGCGACATCGTTATATAGTCATGCAGTTTTTTGAAATCCAGAAACCCCTAAAAAGGGTCGGCACAGATAAGTATATAATCGGACAGGACGCAACGGCGCCCCAATTAACGCTCGACGGGTCAAACCTTCAAGTAAAAAACGTAGAAGCCACAGACGGGCTATTTATTAGTGGTTTAAACTTCATAGAGTACCTCACTGGAGACTTCTCGTTCTTACAGAATATAGAAAACAATTATACCAACTCAAGACACGGACTCGGGGAAGCATTCGAGAAAGACGAAAACGGAGACTTGACCCCATCAAATTCCCCCCACATATCGGACACTATGTGGATATTAAGAAACGAAAACGACCTAGAATTAAGATCCAACCACTGGAGGTATAATTCAGGGCCAGAAGCTTTTACCGAGGATATATCAATTTAATAATATAAAGTGTATTATACATAATGGCGACAAGGAATTTAGTACCAAGAAATAGCGGAGAAGGTAGCGTAGGTAGAGTAGAAAAAGCCTGGGCTACAGGGGTCTTCGACAACCTATATATTAGGGACATTGAATTATCGATGGACCAAAACGTAAGAACTTCAGATAATGTTGAATTTGTAAGTGGAAACTTTATCAGCGGACTAACCCTAGCAGGGGTCGATATCACAGGCCTACAATCAACAATAGATCAAGCCGCAGAGGTAGCTGCAGAGTTTTGCTTTTTCTCCAACGTCGAAAACAACATAGGAGTGGCAAGCAAAGATTATCACGCCACACCAACGCAAGACACGTTTCTCTCAGGTTTCTCTGTAGCTAGCGCAGAAGACCTTAAGGTTTATTTCCAATGGGACGGGCCGAACGATGACTATATAGGTTCCGGATTTATAAACGGTCAACAAATTCCAATATCAAACATACAACAAGTAGGAAGTGGAACTAGAAGATTTATTGGATACATCGACAACCTAAACGCTACCGGACTAAACTTTATCACAGGAGAGGCCAATGGAAGACAAATCAAATTATCTGTTACAGAGCTAGGGGGAGGACCAACACCCACAAATATATCAATAGATGAAATTGGGAACGCGACCCCAAAACCCGGAGAGCTGCTGGGATCAACACACCTAAAAGAAGGCGACCAAATTAATATCTTCGTAGACTTCAATACAAACGATGTAGATTTAATAAAGGTACATAATTTCGGGCTAGCCAAAGAAATAGATTTTGCAAATTATCAAATTCAAGACATCAACGGAACATTTAGAGCCACAATACCCGTTGAAGTTTCTCCTCGAAACGGAAATCTGTCAGTTGCAATACAAGCTATAAACTCCTTCGGAAGTACCGGAGAGTTAAAAGAGTCCTCAGATTTCAATAATAATAGTGGAGCTAGAGACTTGGACCAGGCCTACCCAATCATATCCGCAATTAGCCCGACCGATTACAACGGAAGGCAAGACGGCCTAAGAGAATCGGAGAACGCCTCTATAACAAACTCTATACTGAACTGGTCGGATGGAATAGATTTTATAGAGTATCAAGCGCTGACTTCAGAAATTTCAATACAAAACCCACAATCCTTCGAGGCAGATAAGGCTGTAAGTTATGAAAACGGAATATTTAACAACGAAGACAATGTTCAAATTTTCGCCTCCAGAACCGCAAACGGAAGTACAGACACAGAAACACTCAAGGTTAAAATCGCAAACGGCCCAGTTATCACAGGCGTAGAGTTAAGTTCTAGCGCTCTGTCCGCCACAAGCCCAAACATTATAGGTTCATCAGAAGTTAAAGCCGGAGACGTAGTTGAATCTAAGGTTTTCATTAAAGGGAACGGGGTTTCGATGAGCGATATATCAATCTCAGTATTAAATAGTGGAGCCTCAAACGGGCAGCAACAATCGTACTCGTCATCGTACGCAAAAACTCAGCTACCAGACGGAAGTTTTGAGTTTAACGTCCCAATTAAGATTTACGGAGTATTAGGAAATCCATCGAGAGATGGAGCTCAAGCAATAACAGTAAAATGCAGAAACAACTTTCAAACACAGAGCGACGATTTTACCTCGAGCGAGTCAGTAATCCTGAACAACGGGATAATCCCCATTCTGTCGATAAACTCAGTGACATATCCAGGGTCACAGCAAGCTATAAAAAACGGCGACTCAGTAACCGTATTTAACAACGCAAGCAACTTTGACACAATATCTTACAGCTCTCCACAAGGACAATTACTCATACCTAATAGCTCGACATTCGAGAGCGAAAAAAGCATTAACTACTCAACTGGAGGATATAACGTAGAAGGGGACGGCGGCGTTAATAATTTAAAAATCGGTGCGACAAAATCATCCAACGGAGCCACAACAGAATCTTTTAAAATAGTAAATATCGCAAACTCGCCCCTTACCTTATCCATAAACAACCTAGCGCCATCTTTATCTAGCTCGCCTAATGGAGCATCTGACCAGTTTTATATGTCAAGCTCTCAATTAATGTTGTCAAACCCAACGTTATCCACAGATACCAACCAAACAAACCCCTCGAGCCTAAATCAAAATTCATCGGGAACAGGCAAAAGCGACAACTCCTATACGATAACAGTATCTGATTCAGATACAAAAGGCACCTTCGCTTGGCAAGTATCTGCAACAAACCTTGCTAATATAACAACAACATCAATATCATCAAGCCCAAACTATAAATTAGCCGGTTTTTCTCCCAGAACAATCTCCGCTTCGCCAAATAGCCTTGGTGCCGGACTAGCAGATATAGGAACAACAGTTTCAAACCCAAATAACCTTACATTTGAAAATATATCCGAAGGCGGATCCGCACCAAGCGGAGGCACCGCCTATACATACCAGCCCTACTCGGATGGGGTACAATTAAACAATACCTACGATTTAAATAATAAATTCGCAGTATGCAATTCAAGCGGGGTAACCGACTCGGACGGAAATTATGTTTTTAATTTAGATAAATTAAACAGATCTGCCAATACATCCACATTAAATCCCGCTAGTTTCGTAATTTCTGAATAAATATTGAAAATTGCTGTGTAATAAAATGCAATGAATATATTGCTTACTGCTAATTATAAAAACGGGTTATTCAGCAACGGACTACAACAAAATATAGTTTTTCTTGCTGAACTATTAAAAGGCATTGGCTTTACTCCAATTATTGCCATAAATCACAAAATAGAAGAATGCATTGATCCCCCAGCTGATATATTAATCATAGAAGAAAATGAATTATTAGAATATTGTGAAGATATATCTTTTATATTAAACGCTTCCTGGCTAATAAATAATGATACAATAAAATTAATAAAAGAAAAAAATAAAAATTTCAAAAACATACATATTGTCTATGGAAACGGCCTTCTGGCAGACATAGAAAGATGCAGCTGGCAAGATCATTTAGCTATAAGTCCAGAAATGGTCGACGAAGTATGGATATCCCCTCATTACAAATTTTCATATAAC